>Ga0310813_10000169_pt1 | contig 49090 bp, 34 predicted proteins | sample YN3metagenome_FD_203086 | JGI IMG/M metagenome (GOLD analysis project Ga0310813, IMG submission 203086) | Soil microbial communities from experimental microcosm in Duke University, North Carolina, United States - YN3 | ecosystem: Engineered > Artificial ecosystem > Soil microcosm > Unclassified...
ATGGACTGGTCTCGGAAGGGGAGAGCACGGGCGTCGGCGCAGACCATGTGCGAGGTGTGTCCGCGCGCGACGGATAGCAGCGGCCAGGAGACGTCGACGCCGATCGTGGCGAGGTTGGTGCCGGTGTCCGCAGCGGCCGACATCCCATGCCGAGGTATATCGGCCAAGCCCGTTCCGACGTCGAGCAGCGTAGCGTCCGAACCGAGCGCTGGAAGAATTCGACGCAGCTCGGCCACCGCGGCGCGCAAGCCGCCGAGCCAGCGATTCGAGCGAGTGATGTCGCCGGTCGAGCGGGTGCGCACGCCGGCATCGACCGCGGGGTCGTCCAGAATCTCGATGCCTCTGCGGCGCGCGGGGGTCAGCACATCAGCGCTCGAGCTGGGCGTATCCGCCGCGATAGTACAGCAGCGGACGACCGTGCCGCGGCTCGGCGCGGTCCACCTGCGCGATGAACACGGTATGGTCGCCGCCGTCGTGATGCGCGACGAGACGGACCTCGAGATGGGCCAGCGATTCGTCGAGAAGGACGGCGCCGCTTTCACCGCGCGAGTAGGCGATGCCGTCGAAGCGCTCGTTGTCCTGGTCGGCGAAGCGGCGCGAGTACGCTTCCTGGTTGGACGACAGGATGCTGATCGCGCAGCGCGGATGGCTGAGCAGCATCTGGTACATCGACGCGGCGTGATCCACGCAGAAGAGCACCATCGGCGGATCGAGGCTCAGCGAGCAGAAGGCGCTCACCGTCATGCCGTGGTCGGCGCCTTGAGCGTCGCACGCCGTGACGATCGTGACGCCCGAGGCGAAGCGACCGAGGACGCTGCGAAAAGTGTCTGCGTCGATCATGGAACGCCGCTGATGAAGACGTTCCAAACATATCCGAGTCGGATCACCTCGCGCGCCGGCACAAAGTTGCCCGTGACGCCGATCAGCAGATCGGCGAGGTCCTTTCGCGCCGCGAGCCGGCGCGCCGCTCGGTTGATCAGTCGCGGCGATGCCACGACCGCTCCGATGACGCGCTCGACGAGCCATTTCCCGCCGAATTCGCGACGACGTGCGTAGTCGTACTCCCGCAACGCAGCGTCGGCCAACGCGGGCGTTGCCGCGGCGAGCGACTCGGTCACGTGGTCGGCGAGGATCTCGCCGCCACGGAGCGCCGCGTAGATCCCCTCGCCGGTGAACGGGTCGAAGAAGTCGGCGGCGTCGCCGACGAGTGCCGCGCCGGGCGCCGATGCGCGGCGCGCGTACGACGCAAACGGGCCCGTGGCCACAACTGGCGTGACGCGCTCGGCGCTGGCGAAGCGCAACGCAAGCCGGCGCTGGTCGAACAGCCAGCGTCGCAGAAACTCGATGCGATCTCGCGAAATCTCGCGTGAGCGGCTCACGGGAAAGACGGCGGCAACCGTCGTCAATCCACCGCCGACATCGGCGATCCCGACGTAGCCGTCGGGCGCAACGTGCATCTCGCCGTGTTCGCCGACGTCCTTCACGCCTTTGTAGTGCGTCACGAGCGCGATGCGCCGTGGCCAGCGCAGGCGCCGCGTCAATCCAAGGCGGCGAGCGACGACCGAGCCCAAGCCGTCGGCTCCGACGACGACGCGGGCGCGTACTTCGCGCGAGCTGTCGTCGAGCGTGAGGCGAACGCCGCGCACGCGACCGTCGGGCTCGCGAAGCAACTCGGTGACCTTTGCTCCTTCGACGATGCGCGCGCCGCTAGCGCCGGCGCGCTCGAGGAGAATCGCGTCGAGAACCTCTCGGCGCACCGACAAGCCGCGATCGCGGAAGCCGTGATAGCCGTGCTTGGCGACGAAATCGCCGGCGATCACGGAGCCGTTCGGCGCGTAGACGCGGATGCCGGCAAGCGCGGCCGCTCCGCTGCGCTCGACCTCGTCGAGCGCACCCATGCGTGCCAGGCTGCGCGAGGCCTGCGGACTGAGATACTCGGCGCACGGTTTGGGACGCGGGAAGCGGGCGCGATCGACGACCATCACGTCGATGCCGCGACTTGCAAGGGCGTGCGCGATCGAAGACCCCGCCGGACCCCCGCCGACCACCAGGACGTCCGCGTCAGCCATTCACGAACTCTATCGCCCCAGAAAAACGGACAGAAGTCCGCCGGCGATCCCTGCCATGAAGTTCACGAGGTCGTTGTCGATCCATGTCATCCCGCGTATTGGCTGCGTCACTCGTCCGCAGGTATGCACTTCGCGCTCGGTCGGCACGTCGCAACGGTCGCACCAGAGACGGGACTGCACCGTCGCGCCGAGAAGGGAATCGACGAGCGCTCCGGCGATGCCGCCGATGACCGCCGCGCCGGCGACCACCTTGCTTCCGCCGACCGCCAACACGAGGGCTCCGATAGCGACCGCGCCGAGCACGGCCCCGACAGATCCAACCAGTGAGACGGCCCCAGAAGTTCCCGGCGGAACAGGTCGCCAATGAAGAACCGACCTGGGTGTACCCCCGTAGAGGATGCCGATCTCGGTTGCCCAGGTATCGGCGGCGGATGCCGCGAGCGCGCCGGCGCCAAGGGCGAACCAGCCGGGATCGGGCAGGGCAGGATAGGTAGAGAGCGATCCGAGCGCCGCGACACCGAACGCGAACCCGTTGGCGGTCACTTGCCAGGCGTCGCGCGCCCCGTGTTTGGCGATCATCGACGATGTGAGTTTTTCTTTGCGCCCGCGCCCAAGTCGCGACAGGGCGGACGACGAGGCGAAATAGACGATCAGGAGCACGGCCCACGGCCACCCCGCGGCCACGGCAACGCCGCCGATGACCGCCGCGGCGAGCGCGCCGGACGCGGTCAGTGAACCGGCACGCCACGCGGCAGCAGCGACGACTCCGGCGATCGGCAACGCGGCCGCGAGGCGCCATTCGATCATGATCCGCCTTGAAGCGATTGTCTCATACGGCTAGCTTCGCCATTCTGCCTTCCCCCGCCTTCCTCCTCCCTACCAGCGCCGCATGCTTGCCACAGTCGATGCTCTCCTTCCGCTGAGTCTTCTCGAGGCGGTCCGCAGCATCGACACTCCGCAAGATCAATCGGACGCCGAGTACGTGGACGAGCTTCGCAACAAGCGGCTGGGGTTGAGCGACACGATTTACGCTCAGATCAAGCGGCACAGCGAAGCGGCGCGGAAGGGGCATCGGGCGGGGCAGGAGGAGGTGATGGGCCTCGCGAAGTTGATCGGCCGCCGGCCTGACGCCGAGGCAGTCTTTCGGAGCGCGGGCCGCTACATGGCGAGGCAATCGTACCACACCATCTCGCCGGTGACGCGCAAGATGATGCGGCTCTTCCCCGCGGCGGCGGCGCGTCCGATTGCGTTCCGGCACGTGCGGAAGATCGCGGCGCGATATCTGAGCGGCAACATGCGGCGCGTGGGGAGCTTTCTGCTGATGGAGGTTCCCCGTTCGATCACGCTCGATTCGGCGCCCGGCAGTGTTGGTTGTACATACTACGAGGCGACGCTCCGCGAGCTGCTGGCTTTGCTCATCGGCAGCATCGGAGCGGTCGAGCATGTACGTTGCTCGCGGCGTGGCGAAGGGTCGTGCGAATGGCGGGCCGATTGGCGCGCTTTCGATCGCACCGTCGGACTGGAATGAACTTCAATCAATGCTGACTCCTGAAACACTCCCCGCCGTGCAGGACGCCCTGGCTCAAGCGGGCGTCGATGGTTGGCTGCTTTACGATTTCCGCGGGATCAATCCGATCGCGACGGGTCTGCTTCGTCTCGAGGGAATGACGTCGCGGCGCGCGTTTGCCTTCGTCCCGACTCGCGGGACGCCGGTCGCGCTGACGCACGCGATCGAGCAAGCCCCATGGCGACACTGGCCCTCCTCGTGGACGCGTGAGATCTACTCGTCGTGGCGGAGCCTCGAGGACCTGCTGGCGCGGCAGATCTCGGGCAAACGCGTCGCGATGGAATATTCGGCGGGCGACGCGGTTCCGTATCTCGATCGCATTCCGGCGGGCGTGATCGACATGGTGCGCGGCATGGGCGCGACGGTCGCGTCGTCGGGTGAGCTCGTGACGCGCTTCTACGCGGTGTGGAACGCCGATCACATCGCGACGCACGTCCGCGCGGCCGAGGCGATCGCGGGCATCGCGCGAGAGGCGCTCACGCTCGCCGGCGAGCGCGCGCGCGGCGCGGAGCCGCTCGCCGAGCACGAGGTCAAGGCGTGGATTCTCGACCAGTTCCGGCGCGCGGGATTGACGACGGATCATGGCCCGAACGTCTCCGCGATGGAGAACGCCGCGAACCCGCACTATGAGCCGACGGCTGAAGCGCCGCGCGTGATTCGTCCGGGGGACATCGTGCTGATCGACTTGTGGGCGCGCGAGGGCGACAGTGGCGTGTATGCCGACCAGACGTGGATGGCGTCGATCGGCAAGCCGTCGGACCAGGCGTCAGAGATCTGGAAAGCCGTGCGCGACGCACGCGACGCGGCGATCGACCTCGTTCGCAGCCGGGCGAAGGCGAATTCGCCCGTTCGCGGCGCGGACGTCGACGACGCGGCGCGGCGCGTGATCGAATCGCGCGGGTACGGCGAGTACTTCACTCATCGCACCGGCCATTCGATCGACCCTCGCGACCTGCACGGCTCCGGTCCGCATCTCGACAACCTCGAGACGCGGGAGGAGCGGCTGCTGGTTCCCGGCGTGGCGTTCTCGATCGAGCCCGGGATCTATATCGCGGGAAAGATCGGGATGAGGAGCGAGGTGAACGTGTATATGACGCCGGGTGAGGCGGTGGTAACACCGGCTGATTATCAGACGGAATTGTTGATCGTTTGAACGACGTGTGTGTAACGGCGCAACGCCGCGGTGGGGGTTGGTCGGCGGGTGCGGGGGTTGGCGGGGTTGCGGGGATTGGGAGGTGGGTTTGGCTGTTGGGTCGATGCGACGGTGCGTCGTCGCTAGGGCCTGAGTACTCGCCAGACGTCCGGATCTTCCTGCCCGAGTCGCCACAGCGCGATTCGCCGCACGCCGAGTCCCGTAACCTGATCGACGAGAACGCGGAGCAGTTCGGCGTCGGTCATCCAAAGCTCCCACACGCCGGGTTCCAGCGCGTGCAAGGAGATGGACGAGGGATCACGCGACAACTCGACGTTCGCCTGGGATGCTGCGCGGCGGGCGTCGGTGAAGCCGAGTGGCTCGCCGGCTTGCGCTCCGCGCCACAGGTATCCGTAGAGCGGCAACGCCGCGATGAGGCGATCGGCGCCAACATCGGCGACGCGTTGGGCCAGGGTTCGGCGAACCCAATCCGGTGTCGCGATGGGACCGGGGGCCGAGGTCGACCAGTGTTCGTCGTACAGCATGACGACGGCGGCGTCGGCGGCCGGGAAGAAAATTCGCGTCGGATATGCCGCGGTGTCGGCCGCGGGGATCGCGACGGCCACGGTCGTCGCTCCGGCACGCCGTGCGGCGCCGCCAATCGAACGAATGGCGGCGACCAAGATCGCGGTGTCGCCTCGCGCTTGGTCTTCGAGGTCGAGCACTACGCCGGAATACCCGCCCCGGCGCACGATGTCACCAATGCGAGACGCGGTCCGCGACAACGTCGTGGAGTCGGCGGCGACGCGTCGCACCAGTTCGGGATGAAAGCGCCGGCCGTGCCAGCTTGTGATCAACGCAAATCGATGGCGCGGGGCCCCGAGTCGCGTGGTGTCGTCAGGATAGAGCAGCGACGGCTCGCCGCTCGTGCTGTCGATCTGAATCCAGCCCGTGACGACGGCGTCGAGTCGCGATGCGTTCGCCGCGGCACTCGAGTCGCTTCGCCGATCCCACGGCGCGGTGAATCCCCAGACCGCCGTCGGAGATCGTGCGACGCGCGCGCCGTTCGCGGGCCCCGGTGCCGTCACTGGAGCCGTCGACGGCGCGCACGCGACGACTGAGGCAAGAACGGCGAAACGCGCCAGCAACTGGCGCGTCCTTTGCCCCCAGGGTGTCGTGTACGCCGCCAACGTTGCCTCCGTCCATTCAGTGACTGCATCCGCTTCGAACCGATTCTTCGCCGCTCTGCTCGCCACGCTGCTCGCGGGCGCTTGTTCCAGCGATCCGAAGTCAGCAAAGGCCAGCACGCCCTCAGCCGACACCGCCAAACGAGCTAGCGGTCACAAGACCGATGACTCCGCGGCGGGGAACGTCGACCTCGGCAGCGGAAAGTACCGGGCCAACTACGCACTCGGCGCCACGGGCTCCTTGCGTGGGACGATCAAGCTCGAGGCGGCATCACGCTCTGATTCCACCATGAACACAGGGCGCACCTGTGGATCGAAGCCTGCCGCCGCACCGCGCGAGAAGGCCGGCGCGCTGGTCTGGATTCCCGGTATCACATCCGGAAAGCCGCTTCCGATGGAGAAACGCGCCGAGCTGTCGAGCGACGACTGCCTGGTGTTTCCCCTGGTGCAGGCGGCGATCGTCGGCACGACGTTCAACGTGTTCAACGACGACAAGACCCTTCACAGGTTCGTGTTCACGCGCGCCGGCACGCACGACACGCTGGCCGTGATGCCGTTTTTCAACGAAGGGCAGGTCGTGGCGAGCGAGAAGTTGGCCAAGACGTCTGGTGTCGTCGAAATCCGGTGCGCACGGCATCCGTGGACGCGCGCCTACATCGCCGTGTTCGACCATCCCTACTTCGACGTCACCGACGCGTCGGGGAAGTTCACGATCGATTCGATCCCGGCGGGAACGTACACCGTCATGGTCTGGCAGGACGGGATGGACAAGCCGGAATCGCACCGCGTGCAGATCGCGGCCGGCGGAACGGCGACCCTCAATCTGTCAGGCGGCGCTGGGCGATAGGCCGCTCAGGTCCCATGCGCCCGCCCGATACAATCGGGCATAGAGTCCGTTCGCGGCGAGCAGCGCATCGTGCGTTCCCTGCTCGATGATCCGACCATGCTCGAGCACGACGACGCGATCGGCGCGTCGCACGGTGCTGAGGCGGTGAGCGATGATGAGCGTCGAGCGCCCGCGCAGCAGGTCTTCCATCGCGGCCTCGATCGCGCGCTCACTCTCCGAGTCGAGGCTGGACGTCGCTTCGTCGAGCACAACGACCGCGGGGTCGGCGAGAAAGACGCGAGCGATCGCGAGGCGTTGACGCTGTCCGCCTGAGAGTTTGACGCCCCGTTCGCCAACCTTCGTCTCGAGGCCGTCTTGGAGCCGCTGGATGAATTCCCAGGCGTGAGCGGCCTTGGCGGCGGCGATGATGTCCTGATCGGACGCCGTTGCTCCGTCGTTTTCGGGCCTGGCAAACGCGATGTTCTCGCGAATGGTGCCACTGAACAACGCCGGTTCCTGCGGTACAATGCCGATCGCGCCGCGGAGATCGTCGAACGACAGCTCGCGCACGTCGACGTTGTCGAGCGAGACGGATCCGTCCGTGACATCCCAGAACCGCGGCAGAAGCGAAGCGATTGTCGTCTTGCCGGCGCCCGAAGGTCCCACCAGCGCGACGACTTCACCGGGCGCGATGCGCAGGTCGACGCCGGTCAGAACATCAGGAAGATCCGCCGAGTAGCGAAAGCTCACGTCATTCAGTCGGACATCACCGCGTACTGGCCGCGGCAGTGGGCGAGGTCGCTCCGGCTCGGCAACGGTCGGCCGAGTGTCGAGCAGCTCGAAGATGCGCGTCGCCGCGCCGAGCGCTTCCTGATAGCTGCCGAAGAGCGAGGCGAGCGACCCGACGGCCGCGGCAACCGTGATGGCGTAGAGCAGGAACGAGACGAGCGCGCCCGGGGTGAGGGCATCCTCGAGCACCAGCTGTCCACCCTCCCACAGTACCGCCACGACACCGCCAAACGCGACGAAGCCCACGACGCCGAAGAACAGCGCGCGCAGCTTGGCGCGCGCGACCGCCGCGGTCACGACATCGGCGAGGTGCGCGCCGTAGCGACGAACCTCGGAGTCTTCGCGCCGGAAGCTTTGCACGGTGCGGATCTGCGCGAAGGCCTCATCGGCGCCGGCCATCGCCTCGGCGATGCGATCCTGCACGCCGGTGCTGGCGCGGCGCAGGCGCCGGCCGAAAAGAAACGCGGCGCCGACGACCACCGGTACGACGGCGAGCGTGGTCGTCGTCAGTCGCGGATGCGTCAGCGTGAGCAGCACGATACCGCCGATGAGAAAGAGCACCTGCCGCGACATCTCGGAGATCCACGTACTGAAAAGCGACTGGATGATCGTCAGGTCGCTCGACAGTCGGCTCGTCAGCTCGCCTGTGCGGCGTTCGGTGAAGAATCCGGGGGACAGTCGCACCAGATGCGCGAAGACGTCTTGGCGCAAGCCGGCGACGACGCGCTCGGTCGTCGACGTCAGCAGGAAGACCTGCACGAAGTTCATCACGCCTTGGAGCGCGAACAGGCCGAGCAGTCCGAGCGCGATACGATCGAGCAGCGCGCGATCATGGCGTTGGAACGCGGCGTCGAGCAGCCGCCGCACGATCTGGGGGAAGATCAACCCAACCGCGGCCGCGACGAGCAAACAGACCGCGGCGATCGCCAGCCGCCCGCGATAGGGACGGAGCCTGGGGAGAAGCCTGCCGAGCTGCTTGGGAGATCGGAAGGAAGGGCGCCGCGAGCGCTCAGCGGCGGGCGTCGTCACGTCAGCAACACGCGGTCGATTACCATCGCGGCGAAAAGCAGCGCGAGATAGACCAGCGAGAACTTGTACAGACGCCACGCCACTTTCGTCCACTCGGCGGCGCGCGCGACCCGCACGACTTCGTAGAGGAACTTCACGCCGAGTGCCGCGGCGCAGGCGAGATAAACCGGTCCGAGGGCGCCGAAGGTGTAGGGCAGCAACGTGAGCGGAAGGAGGATCAGCGTATACCAGAACATCTGGCGTTTGGTTTCCCGCTCACCCCAAACGAGCGGCGCCATCGGGACGCCGGCCTTTCCGTAGTCCTTCTGCTTGAGGAGGGCGAGCGCCCAGAAGTGCGGCGGCGTCCAGTAGAAGACGATGAGAAAGAGATAGATCGCGAACAGGTCGATCCGATTCGTCACCGCGGCCCAGCCGACGAGCGGAGGAAATGCACCGGCCGCCCCGCCGATGACGATGTTTTGCGGCGTGCTGCGTTTGAGCCAGCGCGTGTAGACGAACACGTAGAAGTAGAAGCCGGCCAGCGCGAGCGACGCGGTGAGAACGTTGGCGATCTGCGCGAAGAGCCAGGTCGCGGCCGTCGAAAGCAAGACGCCGAACGCGAGCACCTCTCTCGGATGCATTCGGCCGCTCGGGATCGGACGCAGACGGGTCCGCGCCATCCGATCGTCGATGTCGCGGTCGAGGTACATGTTGACGGCGTTGGCGCCGCCGGCCATGAGATATCCGCCGACGAACACGCCCAGCACGAGCGTCCAACTCGGATCACCGGCGACGAACATCGGCGCGATCGTCGTCACGAGAAGCAGCGAGATGATGCGCGGCTTCGTCAGGGCGACGAGATCGCGCGCCACCGATCGCGCGCGAGATTCGACGACGATAGCGTCGGTCATGCGTCCACCGCCGGAGTCGCGACCGAGATCGGACGGTTGTCTCGCGCCGCCCGCACCGCGGCGACTTCGATCCGCGGACCGGAGCGGGCTCGCCACGCCAGATACGCGAGCACGAAACAGCTCAGCCAGATCGCCACGCCGGTCGCCTCATGCAGCGAGCGCAGAACGGGCGGCAGGTGCAGCAAAATCATGCTCGACGCGACCGCGAGCTGGAGAACGACCAACCCGAGCGCGACGTTCGCCGCGGTGATGACGACCGGCGCCTCGGACGCGCGTCGCTTGCGCAGCATCATCACCACGCCGATCAGGTGCAGCAGAAGAAAAACGGCGAGCGTGCGGTGCACGATCTGGATGGTCACGCCGGTTGTCTCCACGGCCGGATTCCGCCCGCACGAAGGAACGGTTGTGCAGCCGACCGCGGCGCCCGGGTACTTGGCGGTCAGCCCGCCCAGAGCGACGGCGAGAATCGCCAGAATTGCCGCGGCGCGCGCCGAGCGGGCGGCTCGAGCCGATCCGTGCTGCGCCAGCACGGCAGTGCCGCCCAGGGCGCCGGAACGAATCGCCGTCGTTGCCACGAGCGCGAGCAGCGTCATTGCGACGAGCCAATGCGCGACCGTCGCCCACGGCGCGTTTCCAAACTTGACGGTGACGCCCCCGAGGACGGCCGCGGCGATCACGGCGCCGAGCGCACCGACCGCGGAGCGAAACGCTCCGCCCGGCCCGCCGATGCGCGCGTGCTCCCGATGGCGATATGCCACGACAACGAGTGCAGCCACGGTGATCGTCAGGATCGACGCGAGATACCGGTGACTCACCTCGACGATGAGATCGGGCCGGCTGAACGGCGGGAACCAGTAGCCGTAACACTTCGGCCAATGATCGCCGCAGCCCATGCCGGAGCCGGAAATGCGGACGATCGCGCCGAAAATCAGATGGAGACCGGCGACGACGAGGGCCGCGATCGAGACGCGCCGAACCGATTTCATTTCGGTAGCGCGATCGGCGCGGCGGCGTGCATGGCGCGCCAGGTAAACACAAAGAGCACGGCGAGCGCGATCCCAGGCAGCCCGGCCCAAGCGATTTCGAGGGCGCGTCGCGCCTTCGGCCACCCCTGGTCAGCCGGCGCGGCGCGCGGCGTCGACACGAGGGCCGATCGAAGAATCATGATTTGAGCAGCCGCGCTGGAGAGAGCAGCGAGCCAGAAGATGGCGGTGGCGAGTAAGACGCGCATTGATTTCGCGAGATGCCGTGGGCCCGACAATTTTTTTACGAGCCCGAAGTCGCTGAAAAAGTTAACGATCGTATCGGAAGCGCGCCTCCGGTGGTACCATAGGGAATGGCCCACACCACCATACCGACCCGCTCGAGCTCCGCGCCGGAAATGTCGCCGGGGGGCGCCGCACAAGCGGTGCTGCCCCGCCGATTGGGCTTGTGGAGCGCGATCGCCGTCGTCGTCGGCATCACGATCGGCAGCGGGATTTTTCGGACCCCGGCGGGGGTCACCAACCGACTGCCCGGTCCGCTTGCGGTGTTCGGGGTTTGGATCGCGGGCGGCATCGTCGCGCTCTGCGGCGCGCTGACGCTGGCTGAGGTAGCGGGCGCCTTTCCCGACACGGGCGGCATCTACGTCTTCATCCGAAACGCGTGGGGGCGACTCCCCGCCTTTCTCTTTGGGTGGGCCGAGCTGGCGATCATCCGCGCCGCCGCGCTCGGCGCGATCGCGACGACGTTCGCGGAATATCTGCTTCGGGTGCTCGGATTCGACCCCACGGTCGCGCCATACGCCGGGTGGGTCCACTACGTCGCGGCCGCGGCGATCGCCGTCATCGCGGCACTCAATTACGTCGGCGTGCGGTGGGGCTCTCTGATCCAGAACGTCACGACGGTCGCGAAGTATTTCGGACTGTTGTTCATCATCGTCGTGGCGATCGCGATCGGCCTTCCGAAGACGGGCGGTCATTTCACGCCGGTGGCGCCGCCGGGAAGCTTCTCGATCGCGCCGTTCGGACTGGCGCTCGTCTCGGTGTTGTGGGCCTATGACGGCTGGGCCGACCTCGCATTCATCTCCGGCGAAGTGAAGGACCCGGAGCGCAACCTTCCGCGCGCGCTCATTCTCGGCACGGTGGCGGTCGTCGCGATCTATCTGCTGGCGAACGTGGCGTATCTCAGCGTCATGTCGGTGGAGGAGGTGCGGCACTCGAAGCTGGTCGCCGCTGACGTCGCACTCCGTCTCGTCGGACCGGTCGGAGTGACCTTCGTGTCGATCACGGTCATGTTGTCGACGCTCGGAACGCTGAACGGCTCGATTCTGACGAACCCTCGCGTCTTCTTCGCGATGTCGGCGGACGGGATGCTCTTCAAGAAGATCTCGGCGGTGCACACGCGCTTCGAGACGCCGTACGTCGCGATCGCGCTCGCCGCGGTGCTCGGCATCATCTTCGTGCTCCTGCGAACGTTCGAGCAGCTTGCCGACACCTTTGTCACGGCCATCCTGCCGTTTTACGCGCTCGGTGTCGCGTCGATCTTCGTGTTCCGTCGCCGCGCGGGCTACAAACCACCCTTCCGCGCGCCGCTCTACCCGTATGCGCCGATCCTGTTCGTCGTCGCCACGGCGTATCTGCTTGGCAACGCGCTGATCGACGAGAGCAGCCGCTGGCCGACGCTGGCGATCTTTGGGGTGATTCTCGTCGGCGTGCCTGTCTATTACTTGACTGTCGGACGTTCGAAGGCCGTTCGCTGATCGCGGCCCTGCCCGCACGAGCCGATTAGAAAATCCGAACGTTGATGTACTTCTTCGGATTCGCCTTGATGTCCGCGACGAGCGAATCGAGCTGGCGGAGCAGGCGGTGCGTGTCGTTGTAGAGCGTCGTATCGGTGAGGAGCTTCCCGACCGTGCCGTTTCCATTCTGCGCCAGCGCGACCAATTTCCGAATTTCCGTGTTCGTCGAGTCGAGGTTCGCGACGAGCCGCGCACCGTTCTCGCTGGTCTGCCGTAGGTTCTTGATCGCCGCGTCGATCTGTGCCGAGTCGGCAATGTTGCTCAGATGGCCCGCCGCGCTGCGGAAGGATTCCATCGTCTGGGTCAGGTTCTGATTCTGTTCGGCGAGGACCTTCTGCAGCTGGACTGACAACGCGGCGGTCGACGCCACGGTGCGGTTGATGTCCTTGAGCGTTCCTGCTTCGACGATCTGCTGTTGGAGCGAGTGCATCAGCACCGACAGCGTCACGCCGATGGTATCGACGCGGCTCATGATCTGGCCGATATCGGCAGACGCGGGACCCGGCGCGACGGTGTCGCCGGGGGCGTAGGACGCGTCCGGCACGTTCGGCGGCGGCGTGAGCGCGACCGCGACGTCGCCGAAGATGCCGACCGGCTTCACCGCGGCGGTCGAGCCCTTCGGGATCGTGTACTGGTCATCAATGCGCAGCATGACGTCGAGAAACCCGTTGCGGCGCAGATTGACGTCGCCCACGTAGCCGACGCTCACGCCCGCGAGCAACACGGGCTGCCCCTGCTTCAGGTTCTGGCCCCAGGCGAAACGGGTGTAAAGGGGATACCCCGCCTTGAGCTTGCCGCGCGCGAGCCAAAGCGTTCCCAGGACGAGAACGATGACAGCCACCGTAATGAGAATTCCGACGCTGACTTCGTTCCGACGTTTCATGTCTGGAGGAGGGGACCCAGGACGCCCGCCGTCAGAGCATCCAACACGAGAATGGTCATCGAAGTGATGACGACCGCTCTCGCGGTCGATCGGCCAACGCCTTCGGCGCCAGCTTCGGTAATGTAACCCTCATAGGAGCAGACCAACGAGATGGCCATGCCGAACATCATCGCTTTGAGCAGGCTGTAAACCACCTGGAACGTCCCGAACCCGAGCCGGAGGCCGGTGATGAAGTCCTGCGGCGTCACGTCGGTGATCCGTACCGAGACGGTGTACGCGCTGAGCAACCCGGTGGCATCGGCGAGGATGACGAGCACCGGAAGCATCACCGTCGCCGCGAGAAACCGTGGCACGATGAGAAAGGCCACGGGATCGTAGGCGAGCGTCTCGAGCGCGTCGATCTGCTCCGTGACGCGCATCGTCCCGATCTCGGCGGTCATGCGGCCGCCGACGCGGCCCGTGAGCACCAGACCCGTCAACAACGGTCCGAGCTCCAGTACCACCATCAGCCGGCTGGCGAGGCCGATGATCGACAGCTCGACGCCGGGGAATAGCTGGTAGCGCGTCTGTAGCGCGATGACGCCGCCGATGAACGCCGCGACGACGAGCACGATCGGGATGGAATCCACCCCGACGTTCCTCATTTGCCGGATCGTCTCGGGTATGTAGGTCGCCGGATCGCCCATGGCGCGGGCGATGTCCCGGACGAAATAGGTTCGAACGCCGACGTCGCGGAAGAGGCCCATCCACCAGCGCGTAACGCGCCGGAAAAAGCGGATTGACGCCCGCTGAACGACCGGAAATTGCTGGGTTTCTCGTCCGACCTGCGGGAGCGGACCGCTCAAGTCCGTACCCGGGCCAGTAGAACGAGCCCGATCAGCCCGAACGCCGCGCCGGGGATCCACGCCGCCAGGTCCGGCGGAATGAGCGCTTTTCCGCCGATGGCCCTCGTGAGCTGAATCATGAGCAGAAAGATCATCGTCGTGGCAAGGCTCACGGCGATTCCGTACGCCGACCCGCCGCGCTGGGTGCTCGTCGCCAGCGGCGCGCCGAACAGCGCGATGATGATGCAGGTGACGGGAATGGCGATCTTCAGCGCCCGCTCGACGCGCAGGACATTGGCGTCGCCGCCCGACCGCTCGAGGGCGGAGATGAATTGTGTCAGCTCCTTGTAGCGCATGTCGTGCGGATCGCGCGCCTTCGCCATCATGTCGAGCGGCTGCTCGCGAAACAGGTTATCGCGCGCCACGGCGAACGACACCGTAAAGGTGTGCCCCGTATCCGTGACGACGTTCATCGCGCCGTTGCGAAGCGTCCAATGCCGGCGTCGCGCGTCGTACGACGCGTTGTCGGCGGCGAGCACGTAGGTCGGATACGACGCCCCCTGACCCTTCCGCTCGATCTGCAAACTTCGGATTCGCGCCGAGTCGGTCCGCAGCTCGGAAGCCTTGTAGACGCGACCCTGCTCGCCGGCAAAGGCGAAATTGAATCGCACCGAGCCCACCTGCGCTTTGTCCTCTTGCAGCAGGTGGCTCCGTCGCGCGTTGCTGATCGGAACGAATTCTCCGAGTGCCAGATCGAGCCCGCAGGCGAGCACGGCTCCGAGAAGGATCGGCATGATGAGCCGATAGAAACTGATCCCCGACGCTTTGGCCGCCGTGACCTCCGAATGCCTCGTGAAGCCGCCGATCGAGAACACGGTGGCGAATAGCACGGCCGCCGGCAGGACCATGAACATCGAATCGGGAATCCAGAACAAATAGCTGAGCGCGATATCACGAGTGGACAGGTGGCGCTCGAGATAGCCCTGTACGTGATCGGTGAGGTCGATGACGATCAGCAGAATCGGAAAACCGAGCGCCGTGACGACGAAGATCTTCGAGAACTCGGCCAGCACGTATCGGTCGAGCGGGCGAAGGATGTGCTTCATCAGGTCGCCGCCCCAGTCCGGGTGCGGGTGAACCACCCGCTGATCTTATCCATCGCTTCGCCGAAGTTGCCGCCGCGCGTCGTGACGCCTTCGCGTCCCATGCGCGAAACCAGAATCAGGCCGACGAGCAGGAAGATCACGTTGTCGGCCCACATTGCCCAGAAGGGTGAGATGATGTTGTGGTTGGCCAGCGATTCGCCGCCGATGAGGCCGATGTAATAGATCGCGAACACGACGAAGCTCACGCCGATGACCAAACCGACGCCGCCGCGCGGGAAGCGCAGCGCGATCGGCGCTCCGACGAGCACGAACACGATGCACGCCGCGGCGAGTGAGAATTTTTTCTGAATCTCGACGCCGTAGCGATTGCGCCAGTGGCGCGCGTCCTCCAGCCGGATCCTCGCGTCGCCAAGTTCGATCGACGCGGCGGTTGTCGCGGTATCGGTGACCGTCGGCGCCGGATTGGCCGCGGGTGGCGCGGGTGGCGCGGCGGCATTCGTCGCCGGCGGGGCGGGCGTCGGCACGGAGATCGGCACCTTGCCACCCGGCGGAGCGCCGGTCACCGCCGTCGGACGGTTGGAGACCGTGTCAGGGATGTATGCTCCCGGCGGAATCTTGTTGCGCGCGACCTTCTTGAGCACACCATCCGTCAGCACCATGACCGAGTCGCCGAGCTTGGCCATCGCGTTGGTGTCGCGCTTGACGGCGGTGTCCTTCTTCGCCGCACTATCCTTCTTGGCGCTCGTGTCGCGCTTGACGGTGTCTTGCGCCGTCGCTTGCCCGGATAGCCGGAACGTCGTCGGCACTTCGGCGGCTCGCGCTTCCTTCACCTGGAAGTACTTGCCGAATTTCTTGTTGATGAACTTGCAATACATCGCGCCGATGCCGCCCGCCGGGCGGAACACGGGTTCCGCGGGGCGCTGGAGGGTCTTGCCCTTGTCGCGCTGAAGGCGCCACTCGGCCGTCAGGCTGTCGGTGAGCGCGCGCAAGTACGCGCGATTCCGCTTCTCGTATTCCTGCTGCATCTCGCACACGGACATCTCCCGCTCGCCCTTTGACGCCGTGTCCGCGTTGATCGACTGAAACGAGTTCGAGACGTCGCGCACGCGAAGCTGATCTTCCTTGTAGTACACGCGGTCGAGCTGCGCGACCTCGTTGTTGGGCGCCGACAGCATCATGCCATCGAACAAGTGCATGATGAGGTCGCGCTTGTTCGACGCGAAGGCCAGCGTTCCGTGATTCGCGTAGATGGTGCGGCGGCGCAGCGGGTCGTTCAGATCATAGATCGTGATGTCGCGCATCTTCCCCGACTGATCGCGGTCGATGTATCCCGCCCGCAGGTAGAGCTGGCCTTCCTTGACCGTATTGATGACCTGCTCCTTGAGCGCGAAGGTCGGCTTGGTGCGCAGGATGGCGAGCTGCAGAGTGGCCAGCTCGTGATTCGCGCGCGACAGCACCTGGTCGTTGAACCAGAGCATGAACAGGGCGAGGAACGCCGACAGGATCAACGCCGGTCGCATCAGCCGCCGCGTCGAAACTCCGCCAGCCTTGAACGCGGTGATCTCGTTCTCCGACGCCAGCCGGCTGAACGCGTAGAGCACCGCGACGAGGACGGCCATCGGCATCGTCATCGCGACGGTGAAGGGAATCGAGAGGAGGAAGAACTCCGAGATCACCTGCCACGATAGTCCGCGCCCCACTAGGTCGCCGAAGCGGCGGGCGATGTATTGGAGCAGCATGAGCGACGTGAGCGCCGACAGCGCGAACACGAAGGGCCCAACGTGCTCTTTCAGGACGTAGCGACTGATTATCTTCACAATGGGTTCCGACCTGGCCGGGCGGTGTGGAACTTCAAGAATTCCACAGGGTTGTACGCCCGTGCCCAGCCTGTATATTCCACCCGCCGCCAGCCTGAGTTCAAGGTCATCAGGGCGGTCATAGCGGCGGTCATCCCTGCGGTCGCTCCGGCGCGGCTTCCCCTGACCGCTTGAGTTGTCGACGGGTTCCTACCCCACCTGTAGTGTTTGGTGCGCCTCTCCCCCCTCTTTTTCGGCGTTAGCGCGAGAGTCTTCATCGGTGCCTTCGCGGCGCTGACGACGACGGGCGCTTTGGGCGGGGCGGCGATGGCCCGAGGGCAGGTGGCGCCGCCGCGCGATACGGCGCGTACCAGGCAGGATTCGACCCGCAAGGTCGTGATGCCACGCCCCCCGGCCGACAGTGATTCGACGCGCCGACCCGGGACTTTCGTCGTACCCGGTCTCGACATCCCTGTCGATTTCAACCTGCGCATCGAAGGGAAAACGGAGCGCGACCGCAACCTCCGCTGCAACTCCCTCGAGGCGGTGCAGATCAGCGCGCTGTCCGGCTGCAATGCGGGTTTCCTCCCATGGAACCTCGATTTCAAGGGGACGCTCAAAACAGCCGGCATCGTCGGCGACCGCGTGCATGTGAACGTCGACTACGACATGCAGCGTGAGTTCGACGCGTCCAACACCGTCTCGCTCTTCTACGAGGGCGATTCGAGCGCTCGCTTCCGCCGGGTGGACGTCGGAAACATCGCTTTCGTCGCGCCGGCCTCGCGATTCATGACGTCTTCGCTGCCGAGCGGCAACTACGGCATCCAGCTCACGAACCAGTTCGGAGCGCTCAAGCTTCGGTCGATCTTCGCGCGCCAGACGGGCAACGTCATTCAGAATCGCGAATACCGACTGGGCGGACGCGTGGCGCAGACCAACGAGCAAGAGATCGCCGACTACCAGATCGAGCGACTCCGCTTCTTCTTCACGGTCGATCCGGCGCTGTTCGGTACGGCGTACCCGAACATCGATATTCTCAACAAGCTCCAGATGCAGCGGCTGAACCGCGCGCTGCCCGACACGCTGCGTCCAAGCCGCGTTCTCCTCTATCGCCTGCAGTTCGGGACGCAGCCGCAGAATCCCAACGGGCCGCGCTTCCGGGTGCGCGGCGGGGCCAGCACCGGCACGCAGACGTACGATCTGCTTCGCGAGGGCGTCGACTACTACATGGACCAGTCGCTGCTCTGGTTCGCTCTGGTCCGGCCGCTCAACGAGACGAACGAGCGGCTCGTCGTCGCTTACAACGTGAGGATCAACGGCCGCGACACGGTTTGGACGACGACCGGTGGAACGCCCGACGTTCAGTACACGGCCGGGCGTGAGCAGGTCGCGAACCTCGTGATGGATCCGAGCGTCGGCCCGTCGTCGCCGCAATTCCGCAACGAGATCCGCTCGGTGTACCGCGTCGCCGGTTCGAATCTCGTTCGGCGGTCGGTCCAGCTGCGTGTCGTCACCGGCAGCGGTTTGCTCGAGCATCCGATCGCGGGCAGCGACGCGACTTTCCTCCAGATGTTCGGCCTCGCGCAGCCGACAAACCCGGCCGAGTTCGATTTCGAGAATCGGCTCTGGCCGCGCGTGAGTGATCCGGTTTTCGACCTCGGCGCCGGTGCGGCGGATGTGCGGGGCGGGCAGTCGCTCGACCTGGCGAACGTGATCAAGGACTACTTCCTGGTGTTTCCGTCGGTGCGTCCGTTCAGTGAACGTGGCGCCGGTCTCGTCGTGCCGGGCAATCCGACGAACGATCAGATCTACACGACTCCGGGCGAGTACATCTATTCGGCGCAGCATCCCACGTCCCGGTATCGCCTGCGCGTTCGATACGAGACAGGCGTCGGCGAGGAAGCGGGGGCCCTGAACCTCGGGTCGTCGCAAATGCGGCCGGGATCGGAACGGATCGTCGTCGACGGGCGGCCCCTCGTCCGTGAGCTCGACTACCGGATCGACTACGACGTCGGCCGGCTCGAGTTCCTGCGGCCGGATACTCTCTTCCGGTCGGAGCGGCGCGTCCTCGTGAGCTACGAGGAGAACGCCAGCTACGGCGCGTCCCAGACGACGCTCGCCGGGCTGGTTTCCGATCTGCCGCTTCCGCACGGCACGCTGACGTTCGCGGCGATCAACCAATCGCAATCCACGCCGTTCAATCGTCCGCAACTCGGCCTGCAGAGCAACTCGACGCTCACCACCGGCGCGACGGCACAGTTCAGTTGGGAGCTGCCGTCGCTGACGCGCTTCGCCGGCCGCTTGCCCTTCGGCGATACCGACACCCCGTCGCGCTTGTCGCTCTTCGGCGAGATCGCGAGCAGCCATCCGCAGTTCGCGGCGCGCAACCAAGGGCAAGCGTACGTCGAGACCTTTGACGCCGGCAGCGGAACGACGATCGCGCTCGGCGATCAAGCGTGGTACTGGAGCAGCCTGCCCGCGTATGGCTCGGCGCTTCGCGCCAAGTTCGGCGGGGCGTTCTTCGAGCAGCGAAACGCCTCGACGCTGGTCTGGCAGACGAACGTTCAGACGCCCGGCGGCACGCGACTCACCGTGACGCGAAGCGGAATCGATCCGCTGTTACGACTCACCGGTTCGGGCATCGAATCGAACGAGCCCGTGTTGTGGCTGACGCTTCTCCCGCTCGACCAAGCGGGCCGGTATGACAGAACCTCGCGGCAATATCAATGGACCGCGGGAGCGTCCGCCGCGGGGGGCAGCCGACGATTCCGGAGCATTCGCACGGTGCTCCGCAGCAGCGGTCTCGATCTCACCCGCGGCGAGCATCTCGAGTTCTGGACGCTGCTCGACACCAGCGCGGCGGTGCGGGCCAAGAACCCGACGCTGGTCTTCGACTTCGGCGACGTGTCCGAGAACTCGCTGACCTTTGCGCCGGAGACGCTGACGATCAAACGAACCGGCACCCGCGTCGACAGCTTGTTCGGCGGACGGAAGCTGCAGGGGTTCGACCGGCTCGACAGCGAGCGGGATCCGTTCTCGCGCGCCTTCAACGCCGACGTCAACGACACCGGCCTCCCCGGCGACGTTGTCGACACGCTCGTCGTCGTGGACGGCTCGACGATTCGAAAAGAGACGAACGTTCGGACCTGCCGCGGCGCTCCGGGCGCGCTCGACATCATCGGCGATCCTCGAACCAACTGCACGATCGCCAACGCGAAGCTCGACGAAGAAGACATCGATCTCGACAACGCGCCGAACCTCGCCAATGCCGACCGTGAGCGCGAGCGACTGCTTCGCTACGTCGTCGACCTGAGCGATCCGAGCAAGTACAAGCGCGTCGGCAATAGCTTCACGGATACGCTATATGTGCAGGGTGCGCCGCGTCCGCGCACGCGGCAGTGGGTGTTAGTGAGCGTGCCGTTCGGCCTACCGAGTGACTCGCTCAACGACGTGGATCGGCGCAAGCTCCGCGCGCTGCGACTGACGGTGGTCTCCGGCGCGGCGCAGGAACCCGAAGAGCCGACACAACTGCCGATCGCCGAGCTGCACGTGACCGGCTCGCCCTGGCTCGATCGCAGCCCGCAGACGTTGGCGGGGATCGGCGGAGTTCGCCCCGACGGCGGGTTCGTCGTCACCTCGACGGTCGGGACGAATGATTCGAGCTCCGTGCTTTCCTATCAGCCGCCGCCGGGCGTCGTCGACGAAGCGAATTTCAAAGGAGCGCAGTTCCAGGCCGGACTGACGGCGATCAACGAGTCGTCGCTGCGCATTCAGGCGGGGAACATGCCGGTCTATCATCGCGCCGAAGCGTATTGGCGCTTTCCGACCGGCGCGGAAGACTACCTCTTGTTCGAGCAGCTTCGGCTCTGGGGCAGAGGTCGCGGAAATGGATGGGGGCAGTCGGGCGACCTGCAGATGTACGTCAAGATCGGTCGCGACGAAAACAATTTCTATTTGTATCGGTCGCCGGTGAACGCGGGACAAACGCAAGCGGCGTGGACCGACCTGGCGATCGATCTCTCTCGATTCGTTCGCCTCCGCGACCAAATCCAGCAAGCATATCTCGCCGGCAAGAAGGAATTGCTCGCCTGCGCCGGCGTGGACTCGGCGATCGTCACCTCGTCGCCGACTCCCATCGGCGCTGTCGTTCATCGGTTCGCGGCGTGCGACAACGGCTACATGGTTTACACCGTCGATCCGGCGGTGACGGCGCCGAATCTGGCGTCCGTACAGGAAGTGGCCGTCGGCATGGTCCGGGTCGGCGCCAACGCTGGCGCGTTTACGGCCGCGGGAGACACGTTGGAGCTGTGGGTGGATGACATCCGCCTCGACCGCCAGAAGAACAGCACCGGCTGGGCGGGACAGGTCACCGGCCAGCTCAATCTCGCCGATTTCGCCGAAGTTCGCGTGAACGTGAGCAATCGCGATCCGAATTTCCGACAGCTGGGAGAACAGGCATCGTTCCTCGGACAACGCACCACGGAAATCGGCGCGACGGTGCGACTGGACCGAATGCTGCCCCGCGCGTTCGGCCTGGCGCTGCCGTTGACCGTCTCGAAGATCTCGCTCGCCAGCGACCCGCTGTTTCTCTCGCAGACGGACATTTCCGGCAGCTCGATCTCCGCCCTCCGAAAGCCGAAGAACGATATCACGACTTATAGCCTGACGATTCGCCGAACGACCCCGTTCTCGAACGCGCTGGCTGGGCCGCTGCTCAACAACCTGTCCGCCACGACGACCTACGTGAGCGGCGTCGATCGTACGGAATTTCAGGACGGCAAGGCGCACAACTTCTCCTTCTCGCTGGACTATCTCGTCACCGACGACACGGCGCACACGCTCGGGCTCGAGTCGTGGAAGCTTCGGTGGAATCCGACGCAGTTCAGGCTGACGAGTGGAATCGTTCAGGGCAGCGATCGGCGCGCATCGTTCATTCAGCCGTCCGGCGCCGTCGCCGACGAGCCGTCGCTCACCACCGCCTCGACGCGTCTCTGGCGAAATAGCAGCGTCGTGGAGCTGCGGCCGACGACCGGCAGCTCGGTCCGATGGGAAGTGCAGTCGCTGCGCGATTTCCGGAATTACGACGACAGCGCGTCGGGTCAAGCGTTTGTGCCGGGGGAGCAACTGCCTGGTCGCGGATTCGAGCGAGAGCGGACGATGATCGCGAGCGTCGGCATTGCGCCGATCTTCTCGAGCTGGTTCCGGCCGCGCGCGGACGTCGGAACGCAGTACAACATGCTGCGCGACCCGAACGCGCGCGCGTTCCTGGCGCTCCCCGGCGTGATCGGCATCGACAGCGTGCTCGCGGCGCGTGACTCGGCGACGCTGCTCCAGCAAACACTGCCGCGGCGAATGACCGCCGCGCAGACCGCGAGCGCCGGCTCGACAATCGACGTCGCCGCGCTCTCGCACTACGCGTCCGACTCGAGTCTCCTTCGTCGAGTCGCGGCGCACGTTGCGCCGATCGACGTCTCGTTCACGCGAAGTCTGCTTTCCGCGCTCGATGCCGCGCCGGCCGACGCGCCGCTTCCGTTCCAGCTTGGCATCGGCGGGCCGTCGTCATTCCGTTCAGTCGGCGGCATGACGGCGACGACGGCCGGGCAAACGGACATGGTGAGCGCGGCGAGCACGATCACGCTGCCATTCGGCGGCGCGCTCGAGAACCGCTACCGCCACACGTCGACGAACAACTGGATCGCGCGGCTCGATTCCACCCAGGCTCGCGCCGACGGCGAGCAGACGTACTTCCCCGACGCGCGCTTACGGTGGTCCTATCGTCCGGCCGGCGGGATGTTCTCGAGCATCGAAGCCAGTACGGGCTACACGCACAGCGATGCCACCGCGAGCCTGCCGAGCCTCTCCGACGCGCTTGGTCCGCCGCAGATCCGTAAGAGTCATTCCGAGACGTTCCCCGTCGGCGGGTCGATCGCCTGGGCCGGTCGCGCAGGGCTCAGCATGGGTTCGCGCTTCGCACACACGAACCGCGTGGACAGTTTGCCGGGAAGCGTGGCGCGCTCGGGCATCGACGAGATCGGCTTCGACTTCGGGCGGTCGTTTCACGTACCGGAGAGCCTCGGGCTCGGCCTGCGCAGCGACGTTCGCACACGCGCGGGGCTCGTCCGCAACCGGCTGACGACCTATGTCACGGATCCGCTGACCGGTTTGCGAAGCCGACTCGCCGACAACGGCAAGACGCAGTTCAATCTCACCGCCGACAGCAACGTGAGCGATAACCTCGTGCTGACGCTGCAAGGCTCGCACATCGTGACCTTCGACAACAACCTGAATCGCCGGTTCCAGCAAACGCTGTTCTCGACGATTCTGCAGTTTCAGTTCTATGGTGTAGGAAAGTAGTCCGAGTCGCCGAGTCGCCGAGTCGCCGAGTCAGAGTTTGACCAAGCCAGCTAATCTTGAGTCTATTCACCGAAGAGATCTTTCCGTGCGAATGCCGATCCTTTTCTGCGCCCTCGTAGCCCTCACCGCCTGCGGCGATCTCAAAGCCCGCTTCTCGAAGCCGAAGACCGGCTTCGACGGGCAGGCGGCACTCGGCTACGTGCAGCAGCACTTGGCGTTCGGACCGCGGACACCCGGCACACCGGCCCACGACAGCGCGGCGAACTGGATCGTCGCCGAGATGAAGAAGCGGACGGACAGCGTTTGGGTTCAGCGCTGGACGCAGACGACGCCGGAAGGGAACAAGCTCCCGCTCACGAACATCATGGCGCGCTTCAATCCGACGGCGACGCAGCGCGTGTTGTACATCACGCACTGGGATACGCGGCCCAAAGCCGACGACGATCCGAATTTCGGTAACCGCGCGCGGCCCATCCTCGGCGCGAACGATGGGGCGGCGGGCGTGGGTTTGTTCCTCGCACTCGGCGACGTCTTCAAAAAAACACCGCCGTCGGTCGGCGTCGATCTGTTGTTCGTGGATGGTGAAGACTGGGGGAATTTCGACGCCGATCAGAGCGGCGGCTATCCGGATGCCCTGTTCGGCTCTCAGTACTTCGCCGCAAACCCGCCGTCACCGGATTACAAGCCGCTTTACGGCGTCCTGTTCGACATGATCGGCGACGCCGACTTGCAGATCTACCAAGAGGCGAATTCAGTGCAGCGCGCGCCGGAAGTCGTGCGACGTGTGTGGGAGACGGCGACGGAGCTGGGATACGGCAGCGTCTTCCGCAGCCAGGTCGGTCTCGCCATCACCGACGATCACGTTCCGCTGCTCAACAAGGGCTTTCACGTGATCGACGTGATCGATCTGCAATACGGTCCGGTCGCGCAGAACGATCCGTTTGCCAACGCGAATCCGAATTACCACCACACGATGCAAGACACCTTCGACAAGGTGTCGGCGAAGAGCTTGCAGACGATCGGCGATGTCGCGGTAACGCTGGTGAAGTGACCGCTCGGGCGCTGGTCAGCGCTCGCCGCGCAGCCAGACGACGTAGTACGTCGGATGTTGAAACAGGCTCAGGGCGCGGCAATCGTCCGTTCGCATCTTCGTCGAGATGGTTCCAGTTACTTCGGAGCCGGACGGGTAGACCTCGACCATTTCGATTTGGTCAGCCTTGAACGAGTGCAGGGGCTGGTGCAGCTGGGTCTTTCCGTTCAGTAAAATGCACGCATCCCCGAAGCCGCTCGGTTGGATTCTTCCTCGACCGAGATGACGCGCCTGAGCCATCTGGTTCGCCGCCGCTTCGGCGCCGGTCACGCCGAGGCCCCCGAGTGCCTGGTCGAGTCCCATCGTTCCGAACTCGGAGAGCTTGTCACGGCCGGCGACAATCGTCCGGAAGTTCTGCCAGCGCATCCGCTGGTCGAGGTCCTCGAGCGCGTGGTCGTCCGGCGCGTATCCGTTTCGCTCGGCGATCTTCATCGCATCGAGATTCACCGGCAACGCCCGGATCCTGATCACGACCTCGCGATCGTCGTGGTCGACGAGGCTCAGCGTCATCGTCGTCGGAGCATATCCGAGCTTGCGCACGCGAAGCAGGTATGGGCCGACAGGTAACGGCCGGAAAAGAAACCCGCCATTTGGTCGCGTTACGGCGACGCGATTGGCTCCGACCAGCTGCACCTCGGCTTCATCGATCGGCGTGCCTGCCGAGTCCACGACCAATCCGAGAATGGACGACGTTCCCTTGAGGCGACGATCCTCCTCGGCGCGCACCACGACGGGGTCGAGGGTCCGTGGGATGGCGTGGAGAACGACAGTGACTTCGGTGCGCTCGCCGGGCCTCGCTTCCCAGTTGTAATCGACGCTCCGATAGCCCAGTCGACGGAACCACACCTGGTGCGCGCCCGGCGGCACGTCTCGAAGCGTGAACTCGCCGCGCGCGTTGGTGCGCGTTGCGTGCGTCAGCTCACGCACCAACACTTCGGCATCGCCGATCGGCGAGCCGGTCGAGTCGCGCACGACGCCGACGAGCGTCGACGGAGCGAGCGCCGGATTCTGCCCGCGCGCGGCGCTCGGAGCACCGAGGATGATCCCGAGTGCCACGAGCGCGCGTCGCACCTCTACGGCTTCGGTTTCCCGTTGCTCACTTCTTCGGCCATCTTGAGCGCGTTGTACGCGTTCACGATGCCGCCGGTGATCGAGAGCGTTCCGAACGGAACTTTCTGCGCCTGATCAGGCGGTCCGGGACGCACGACCATTTGCGTCGAGTAGTTGTTCACCGACGCCATGATGATGCGTTTCACATCCGACGCCGTCAGGTTCGGATAGTAATCCATGATGAGGGCCGCGAGCCCACTCACGACCGGCGCCGCCATGCTCGTACCGCTGTCCTTCTCGTACTGATTGCCCGGAACAGTCGAGAGAATGTCCACGCCCGGCGCGAACACGTCGACCTGTTGCTGTCCGTAGTTGGAGAAATTCGCCGCCAAGCTGTCGCCCCCTTTCCAGGACGACGCGCCGACTTCGAGCCACAGGTTCGGCTTTCCACCGGCGAGATAGGCCGTCGACGGGAAGCTCGGCTTCTTGCTGAGATCCTGTCCGTCGTTTCCGGCGGCGTGGACCATCAGCACGCCGTGCGCGTCGGCGTACTTCACCGCGTCGTCCACCGCCGCCTTGAACGGCGAATACGCCTTGCCGAAGCTCATGCTGATGATCTTCGCGCCATTGTCGACCGCGTAGCGGATCGCGTTGGCGACGTCCTTGTCGCGCTCATCGCCGTCGGGAACGGTTCGAATCATCATGAACTTGACCGCCGGCGCGATCCCGTCGACGCCGAGGCCGTTGCCGCGCATCGCCCCGATGATTCCGGCGACGTGCGTCCCGTGCTTCGCGTCCTGCCCCATCACGTCGGAGTTCCCGTACCGATGCTCCGACGGGTCGGCGTAATTGTCGCCGACGATCGTGCGCGGATTGTAATCGGGATTCAGAGAATACTTGAGCTGCCCCTCGAGCGACTTGAATCCGTCCTCGATCACCGACGGGGTCGCGCCCTGAGAGGTCAGGTCGAGATAGATCTGGCGCGCCTGGCCGAGCATGGGGTTCGACGGCGAGATCATGCGGACGCGCTCGGCGGTCAGCGAATCCGCGCTGACGTGCGCGGCGCTGGCGAGCACCGGCAGAATCTGCTGATAGATGTCGTGCGCTTGACGGTAGTTGCCGACGTTGCCTTCGAGCTCCTTGCGCTGCTTGTCGTAGTCGGCGTCCACCTGTCGACAACGCGCGGCGTCGGTGATCGGCGGAACGCCACTGGCCGCCGCCTTGTTGTGACAGCGCGCGTATTCACGCGTGACCTCGAACGTGTCCCAGTGGACGTCCTGGCCGTCCTTGCCCCCGATGAAATTCCAACCGTGCACATCGTCCGCAAAACCGTTGTTGTCGTCGTCCTTTCCGTTGCCGCCGACTTCCTTGGGATTCGTCCACAGGTTGGCACGCAGGTCGGCGTGCAACGTGTCGATGCCGTTGTCGATGATCGCGACGAGCACGGTCTGCTTCGGGGCTTTCCCGGCGAGCAGCTGGGTCATCGCACGCTCGACGCTGATCCCGGGCACATGGTCCACCGATTCGTCGAGCAGCTGCCAATTGCGAGGTGACTCGGTGAGCGTGACGCGGGGAACCGTCGAAGACGGCGCGCTCGGCGCCGGCGTCGCGGCCGGTGGCGCGCTTGGAACCGGCGTCGGCGACGTGGTAACGGTGGAGGGTGCGCCGCACGCGAGAGCGGCGAGTGCGGCGAGCAGAAGGCGCGACGACTGCATGGACGATCCTGTGCTGAGGGCTCAATAACGATAACCGCCCAAGATGAGGGCGGTCAGCGTGCTTTACTGCTTACTTACGACGTCTCACCGCAAATGACCGGCCGAGGCTGCGTCGCAATTGGGGTCCGACCCCATTTCGAAAACCGCGAGAGGGTCAGACCCCATTTGCGTTTTGGTAGGATTGGCGTGGGAACGATGATAGTACCGCAGAGAGCGTCCGTAGTTTCGGCCCATGTCTCTTCGTGCTGATCAAAAAGCCCTGGTATTTTTTGCCGCGGTGGCGGTTCTCGGAGCGGGGGTCCGCGTTCTGCGAGCCGCCGGCGGCCCGCCACCCAGCGCCCCGCAACCCGCGCTCGATCGACAGATCCGATCGTCCGACTCGGCGTTGCAGTCGGGTCGAAAAAGGAAAGACGGCCGCCGAACGACGTCGAGAAAGGGTACGGGCGCGGCTGCCCAGGCCGACACGGGGCGCCGAAGCCGGTCGGTCGGCCCACTGGACCGTCGGGGATACGTGGGCAACCGTCTCGACCTGGACATCGCCACCGCGGCGCAGATCGATTCGCTGCCGGGCGTCACCCCGCTCATGGCCCGGCGAATCGTCACGGACCGCATGAGCCGCGGCCCATTCCTCAGTGCCGACGGGCTTCGTCGGGTGGTAGGCGTCGGTTCCAAGTTCCTGAAAGGCATCGACACTCTGATCACCTTCTCAGGTACCTTCGTTCAGGCCAGCCCTTCGGACACGATCATTCCGAAGCGACGCCGCGGGCGCGGCAACAAATAAAAAAACCGCCGTCAAGTACGAGCGATGTGAAAGTTGAAGGTCGCGGTCTTGAACGTTCCCATCAGTCGCAGCCAGAGGGGCAGCAGCATCTCCACGCCGCGCGCCCCCGAGATGTCGCCCAGGTCGACGATCGTCCGCCAGCCGAACGAGCGGAGCAGATCGCTCGTCTGCGATTTCGCGCCTGCGTCGTTCCCGCAGATGAACACATCGTGATCGCCCGGCACCGACGATGGGTTCACCATTACTCCGGCGTTCATCGTGTTGAGCGCCTTCACGACTTTCGCGTCGGGAAATGCCCGTTGGATTTGCTCGCCGAGCGAATCCGAGTTGCAGACGGACAGCGTCGGCGGCATCCCATGCGAGAAGTCGAGCGGATTGGCGACATCGACCAGCACCTTGCCGGCGAGGTTCGCCGAACCGCCGCTCCGTAGTGCTTCGAGCGACACCATGCCCGACGTGCAGTTGAAGACCATCTCACCGAATGACGCCGCTTCGGCGAAGGTCCCCTGACTGGCGCGCGAGCCGTGTTGCCCCACCCACTTCGCGGCCTTCTCATTCGCTGAGGTTCGCGACCCGAGCTTCACCTCGTGTCCCAACTCGACGAGCTTGCCGCCGAGGGTTTGCCCGACCACTCCGGTGCCGAGGATTCCAATTCGCACAGCTCCACCCATCAGTCGTTTTCCGAAAAGCTCGCGCGGGGTGGAAGACGACCAAGGCTTCCCGAATGGTTCCCGCTCGTATTTCTTCCAACCCGATTCTGGAGAACCATCGGCGAACGGACGACGACTAACTCTCGATGACTCGGTTCCGCGTTCTCGTCACTGACGAGGTCGACCCGCGCGGCGTGGAGCTGTTGCGCGCCGAACCAACGCTCGACGTGAATGAGCAGCCGACTCGACCGTGGCAGGAACTGCGCGGCGAGATCGGCGAGTACGACGCGTTCGTCGGACGAAGCGCCACGCGACTGCCCGCCGAGCTGCTGCGAGACGCCAAGCGGCTACGCGTCATTGGGCGCGCCGGCGTGGGCACGGACAACATCGATCTGTCGGCGGCGACCGCGCTGGGCATCGCCGTGATCAACGCACCGAGCGGGAATACGATTGCGGTAGCCGAATTGTTCTTCGGTGCGCTGCTCTCGTTCGTCCGTCATCTGCCGGACGCCTTCGAGTCGATGCGCGCCGGCCGCTGGGACCGGAGCGACTTGCTCGGCACGGAGCTCTCGGGCAGAAGCATCGGTATCGTCGGCCTTGGCCGAATCGGCGGCGAGGTTGCGACGCGAGCTCGCGCGTTCAACATGACGGTCGTCGCGTACGATCCCTACGTTCAGCGGGATCGGTTCGAGCTGTTCCGCGCCGAGCGCGCCGAACGACTATCGGATCTATTGAGGCGGGCCGATGTGCTCACCGTGCACACGCCACTCACCGACGAAACTCGCGGCATCATCGACGCAGACGCGCTCGCTCAGGTCTCCCGCGGCGCGATCGTCGCGAACTTCGCGCGCGGTGGGATCATCGATGAAACGGCGTTGGCCGGCGCGTTGGCGGAGAACCGACTTGCCGGCGCCTTGCTCGACGTCTACACGACCGAGCCGTTGCCGGCCGATCATCCGCTGCGCCGTGCGAACAATGTGCTGCTCACACCCCACCTCGGCGCGTCCACTGTGGAAGGGCAGAGGAACGTCGCCGTGGACGTATGCATCGCCGTGCGGGACGCTCTGTTGAGTGGTCAGCTCTCCGGCGCCGTAAATCTCGCCGGCGTCGATCGCGCGCGGTGGCGCGACTTGCGTGGCGCCCTATATCTGGCGCGCCAGGAGGCAGCGATCGCGCGCGCCATGCTCGCCGAGCGTGGAACGAAGGCGCCGGAGCAGCTCACGTTGCACTTTGGCCGTCAGTTCATCGGCGCGGATTCGTTGCTCGGCTCCGCCGCCGCCGAGGGGCTGTTGGCGGCCATCATGAACAACGACCGCGTCAACATCGTCAACGCCCGCGAGCGCGCGACGGAGCGCGGCATCGCGCTGGCGACCGTTGCCCTACCGCCGAACGAGGAGCCCTACGCCGTCCGCGTGACGGTGAGTGGAGACGGACGGCAGTTGTCGATCGGCGGCACGGCCACACCCGGCGCCGCACCGCGAATCACGCGGATCGGCGACTTCAAGGTGGACGTCGCGCCGCGTCGGACCCTCGTCGTGCTGACCAACGCGGACGTCCCGGGTGTGATCGGCCAGGTTGGCACGGTCCTGGGAAGCGCCGGAATCAACATCGCCGAGTATCACCAGGCGCGAATGACGCAGGGTGGGGAAGCGCTCGCCGCGATCTCGGTGGACGGAACGGTGAGCGAGCAGGTGCGCCGCCGGTTGCTCGAGGTCGCGTCGGTCCGTTCGGCGACGGTGGTCGAAGGGGACGGACAAGACGCAGACATCTTCGAATGACGTCGCCGCGGCCCCGGTTTGCCAGCGTCGTGCTGGACGTGGATTCGACCGTTTCCGGAATCGAGGGCATTGATTGGCTGGCGCGACGACGGGGCGGTGAGACGGCCACGGAGATCGCGCAACTGACCGCCGACGCGATGCGCGGCGTGATTCCACTCGAGGACGTGTACGGCCGACGGTTGGCGCTCATTCGGCCGACGCGCTCGGAGATTGATGCGCTGTCACGCGCCTACATCAGCGCGATCGCGCCCGATTGTCCGGCAACGTTGGCATTGCTTCGCGAGGCCGGAATCCGAATCGCGCTGGTCAGTGGCGGCATTCGACAAGCCATTTTTCCGCTGGCCCGCCAACTCGGCGTCGACGCAGGCGATCTGCATGCGGTGGATCTGGAAGTCGACGTAGGCGGCAATTACGTCGGCTTTGACGCGTCGTCGCCACTCACGACTTCGGCGGGCAAGGCTGTCGTCGTGGCTTCGCTCGGATTTCCTCGTCCAATCCTCGCCGTCGGCGACGGCCACACCGACCTCGCGATGCGTCCCGTCGTCGACTCGTTCGTGGCATTCACGGGCTTCACCGCGCGCGAAGCCGTCGTGCGCGCGGCGGATTCGGTTGCCCGGTCGTTTCGCGATGTCGCGGAAGTCGTGCTGGCCGGCTAGTCCTCCGCCGTCACCACCCCGGATTCTGCTGCAGCAGCTTGTTGAGGTCGATCGCCCGCTGCGGGATGGGCATCAACTTGTACTTATCCGGGATCGGCGTGTTGTTCGCCTTCGGAAACTTGCTGCTGCTGCTGGTCTTGAACCGCTTCATGCTTTCTTCGACGCGGGCTTTCGCCCAGTTCCAGTTGCGCTGGCTGTCGAAGTAGCCGTTCGGTCCCTCGAGCGCGAGCTCCCAACGACGCTCGTTGAAGACGGAATCACGGAACAAGTCGTGGCTCAGCCCCGGCGTCATGTTCGGAATGCCGGCACGCGAGCGAATGGCATTCACCGCGGCGTACGCCTCGGGTGTGGGGCCTCCGCCCACCTCGTTCGCCGCCTCGGCGATCATCAGCAGAACTTCCGCATATCGAAGAACGATATAGTCGGGCTCCTCGGCGCCTGTCTGCGTCATTTGCAGGTCGAGGAACTTGCGCGGGAACGGTGTCTCACTCGCGTACGGCTGCGAAGCAGTTTTCGTCTCGTCCCACGTGACGGTCGTTCCCGCCTTGTTCCACGAAAGGATGAATGTGCCGTCGCGACGTTTGTCGTTCGGCAGGAACGTGTGGTACCAGATGCTCTCCGCCTCGAACGAACCGTTGGTCACTGCGCCAAGATTCGGCGTCGTACCGTTCGCGGCCATGTGTGACGAAATGCGACCGCCGAGTCCGGGCGCGCGAATGTTCTGAATTGTGAAGATCACCTCGGAGTTCCGCTCGTTCACCGTGCCGCCGAAGAAGTCGAACAGAGATTTGTAGTCCGACACCAGCTGGTAATCGCCGTCCGACTGGACCTGCTTGGCGTAGGTGAGGGCGCTGCCCCAGTCGGCTGCGGTTCCCACGCCCGTCCCGGCGCGCTGTAGGTAGACCTTGGCGAGGAGCGTCTTGGCGGCGCCACGAGAGGCGCGACCGTAATCCGAACCGGTGAGGCTCTTCGCAGGCGGCAGCACCGCGATCGCATCCTTGAGATCCAGCTCGATCTGGGCGTAGACCTCGGCCGCGGTGTTGCGCGGCAACTGCAGGCTGTCGAGTCCTTGCGTCTCATGGAGCTTGAGCGGTACGCCGCCCCATAACCGGACGAGGTTGAAGTAGTGAGTAGCGCGCAGGAACTTCGCTTCGCCGATGACGCGGGCCTTGAGCGTCGAGTCCATCTGGATCTGCGGCACATGATCGAGGACGGCGTTCGCGCGGTTGACCGCATCGTAGGCGGATTGCCAGATTGCCTGGGTGTAGGCGTGCGATACCGGAATTGCATAGACGTCCGGTTGCGCGCGCTCGTTGGTGGCTCCGAGCCGCGTCGTCCACATCTCGGTCGGGAACTCGACGAGCATCACGAAGTTGCGGCCGTAGTAGTTGTCGCCCGTGCTATTGACGAAATCCGCATAGACGCCGTTCACGGCCGCGACGGCATCGCCGGCGTTCCGATAGAAGTTCGAGGGGCCGATGAAGTCGAACGGCTGCTCGGTCAGGAATTGTTTGTCGTTACACGCCAGGGCCACGGCCAGTGTGCCGAGCGCGAGAACGGTCTTCTTTCGCGTGTGCATAGTGGTCAGTCCCCGTGCTCAGTAGGAAACGTTGATGCCGAGCGTGAAGCTCTTGGCGAGTGGATACGAGCCGACGTCGATTCCGCGATTCGTGTTTCCGATTCCCTCACTGCTCACGTCTGGATTGAAGCCGCTGTAGTGCGTCCACGTGACGAGGTTGGCCCCGGTCACGAAGACCTGCGCGTTCGACACTCCGTAGCGTGAGAGAAGACGCTCGGGCAGTTTGACGCCGACCGTCACGCTGCGCAGTCGCAAGAACGATCCATCCTCCAACAAGTCGCTCGTGATGTCGGAGCCGATCGTGCCGGGGGTGAAGTTGACGCGCGGGAACGTCGCCCCCTGGTTTGTGGGGGTCCACGAGTCGAGATACCGATCGGCGATGATGTTCGTGCCCGGGCTTCCCGCCTCGAGACGCACGTTGTTGATGTTGAGGATCTTGTTGCCGTACACCCCGTCCATCAACGATGAGAACTGGAATCGGCCGAGCGTGAAGCTGTTCGTCCAGCCGGCGCTGAACTTCGGATTCGGATTGCCGATGACGGTGCGGTCGTTCGCGTCGACGACACCGTCGGGCCCCGTGGGATGCCCGAGAGAATCGGGCTTTCCGGCAATGTCGAGAAGCTTCACGTCGCCGGGATTCCACTTCGTGCCGGTGAGCGGCTTGATCTTGGCGGTGTAGGCGGCCGCGGTAGCCGAGTCACGAAGCAGGCCGTCGGCCATGTAGCCGTAGAAGGCGCCAAGCGGCTGGCCGACCTGGATGAGCGAACCAAGCAACTTCAAATCGGTGTTCACGCTGGAAGCGAAGATCGTCGTCGGGCCGCCCAGATCGAGCACGCGGTTCTTGTTGTGCGAGTAGTTGAGCGTCGACGTCCATCCGAGCGCGTGTTGCCTCGAGTCGAGCACCGTGAGCGTGAGTCCGATCTCGTATCCGTTGTTCTGAACTGCTCCGATGTTTTGCAGTGCCGCGGCGAAGCCGCTCTCGTAGGGTGGATTGACCGCCAGCAACAGATTCGTCGTTTTCTTGTGATAGACGTCCCCCGTGAAGCTCACTCGGCCGCCGTAGAGGCCAAGGTCCATGCCGACATCGATCTGATGCGTCGATTCCCAGCCAAGGTTCGGGTTGCCGATCGACGACGGGAAGTATCCGCCGACGACGGTGCCACCGAACGTGTACTGTTGCTGGGCAAGGTGCGCGATCGACTGGTACGGCCGGATCGACGGGTTGCCGGCCAGGCCGTCGGACACGCGAAGCTTGAGCAGCTCGATGCTCGGGATGTGCTGCATGAACGGCTCGTCGGATATGCGCCACCCGAAGGCCGCCGACGGGAAGAACCCCCACTGATGATCGGCGCCGAATCGCGAGGAGCCGTCCTCCCGCCCGGTCACGGTGAAGAGGTAGCGGTTGGCCAGCGTATAGTTGAGGCGTCCGAGATACGACGCGAGGGTCCACCGCGTGTGTCCCGAGGTCACGATCGGACCGCCGGTCTGCGTACCGGCGCCGATGTTCTCGAAGACATCGGCGTCGCTCACGAAGTTGGCGTTCTGGATTGTGCTCGCCACGAGGTCGCTCTGCTGCCGGCTGTAGCCGGCGAGGGCGTCGACCTGGTTGACGGAGCCGAACGCCTTTGTGTACGTGAGCAAGTTCTCATTCAAGAAATTCGTCGTCTCGTTCTTTCCGCGCTTGGCATAGCCGTTGGTCTGGCCGCCTTGGAGCGTGGTTTTCGGCCAATAGGTATCGCGCGATCGGTTGGACAGATCGGCACCCAGGCTCGAGCGGAACTTGAGGCCGGTCACGATATCGAACTCCGCCGACGCGTTCGCGAGCGCCCGTGTGTCAGCCAGCTTGTCGGTGACGTCCTGAGCAAGCGAGACCGGATTCGGAACCGCCGCCGGCTGAAGGAGCGTCGACGGGTTGTTGGTCTGGATTAGCGTGTAGTTGCCGTTGGGCTGCCGTACGGGAAGAACGGGGTAGTAGTTCAGCGCCGCGCCGACTGCGCCGGCGCCGGCGTTGAGCGAGCCGTCCGTCGGCACCGAGCCCGTATTCACGCGGCTGACGGTCACCGTGCTCGCAAGGCGGAGCCGGTCGCCCACCGACTGATCGAGGCTTCCCCGGAGCGACGAACGGCGGAACGACGAGTTGATCACGACGCCCTGCTGCTGGAAGATGCCGCCGGAGAGCCCGTACCGCGTCGCGTTAGCGCCCGATCCGCCGCCGGTCACGCCGAGCTGGAGGCTGTTCATCGGGGCGGTGCGGAAGATCTGGGACTGCCAGTCCGTGTTGTGCAGCGTATCGGGTTTGGCAAACACGACGCCGGTTCCCTGCGCCTGCGACCACGCGTTCGCGAACGCCGCGAATTCCTGGGCGTCGAGCAAGTGGTAACGGTGGGCTACGCTCTGACTTCCGCTGTATGTGTCGAGGGTGAAGCGGGGGCGCGCGCTTTGGCCGTGCTTGGTGGTGATGATGATGACGCCGTTCGCTCCGCGCGCGCCATAGATCGACGTCGCCGATGCGTCTTTCAGGATCTCGATCGACTCGATGTCGCTCGGGTTGAGCGCGGCGAGCGGATTCGACGGGACCTGCGGCGGCGGCTCGGTTGGATTGCGCCCGCCGTCGCTGGGACTTTGCGCGTCGGGATCGTTCTCGATCGGGAAGCCGTCGATGACGTAGAGCGGCTCATTGTTGCCGGTGACCGACGAGCCGCCGCGGACGCGAATCGACAACGCCGCGCCGGGCGCCGACGACGCCTGCGTTACCATCACGCCTGGCGCCGCACCCTGAAGGATTTGTTCGAGAGAGAGTGTCGGCGTCTGGGCGACGTTCGGCGTGACGGAAGCGACCGAGCCCGTGAGATCGGAACGACGCTGTGCTCCGTAGCCAACAACCACCATTTGATCGAGCGTCACCGACGCGGCCGACAGCGAAATGTTCGCCGTGGTTGCTTGTCCGGCGGAAACCGTCACCTGCTGGTCGACCGGTGCGTAGCCGATCCGCGCGGCGTGGATTCGGTGCGTACCCGCTGGCACGTCGGCAATCGTATAGCGGCCGTCCGCTCCCGTCCTCCCGCCGAGGGTCGTTCCGGCGATGGTGACGCTGACGTTTTGAATCGGGGCGCCGGCCGTTCGGTCGGTCACCGTTCCCGTGATTCGTCCACTGCCCGGCTGTTGGGCGTCGGCTGGGATGACGAGCCCTGCGACGAACGCGGCGAACGTGAGGCGCGTCAGCACTCGCAGAGAGGTGGAACGGCGCGTCCGGGTCATGCGGCGATCTCCTTTGGTGGGGCCCATCGCAGTTTGTTCTTCAAAAGGACAAAATCGACAAAGGCGCCTGCAACATGGTCATACGGGGGCTGCGTGAATCGGCCGGAAACCAGCGCCACCATCGCCGACACAACCGGTAACAACACCCGCTCAGGGGTCGCCGGTCACAACAGGTCGTGGGCACGCCGGATATTGTTCGCGCAAAGAACTATTGCGCGTCTAACCTGTCGCCTGATCCCGAAACGCGCCAGGGGGACCGTGCCAACAGGCCCGGGATGATCGTCAGTGGAGGTCGTCACACGTGGGCCACGTCGAGCCCATCCCGCCCCTCCGACCCGCAGTCATGGCCGCTCCGCAAGTCAACTCCACCGCTCCCGACCGCATCGGCGACCTTCTCGTCAAAGAAGGCCTGATCACGCGGGAACAATTGGCCAAGGCCATCCTGGAGCAGAAACAAACGGGAGCGCGCCTCGGCTACTGCCTGGTGAAGCTCGCGCTGGTGCCCGAGGTCGAGCTCACGAAGGTCCTGGCCAAGCAGCACAAGATGCCGGCCGTCGATCTCTCGCGATTCGAAATCGATCCCAAAATCGCCAAGACCGTCCCGGGGGACATCGCCCGCAAGCACTGCCTCATCCCGGTCAAACGGGACGGTCGCACGCTGACCGTGGCGATGGCCGACCCGATGCAGCTCGGGATCCTCGAGGACCTCAAGTTCATCACGCGATACGACATCTTCCCGGTCCTCGCCGGCGAATTCACCGTCCGCTCGCTGATCGACAAGGTCTTCGGCGCCACGGACGAGGCGCAGATGGCGTCGCTGATGGACACGATCAGCGAACTGGAAGCGGAAGTCGGTGGCGATGTCGAGGTGCTCGAGGACCAGGACGAGGACGTCAATCAGGCTGCGCTCCAGGCGCAGATGGAAGACGCACCCGTCGTCAAGCTGATCAACGCCATTCTCACCGACGCCGTCCGGCGCGGGGCGTCCGACATCCACTTCGAGTGCTTCGAGCACGAGGTGCGCGTCCGGTACCGCATCGACGGCGCGCTGATCGAGGTCATGAAGCCGCCGCTCAAGCTCAAGGCGGCGCTGATCTCGCGCTTCAAGATCATGGCGTTGCTCAACATCGCCGAGCGTCGCGTGCCGCAGGACGGCCGCATCAAGCTGAAGATGGGCAATCGCGTCATCGACTACCGCGTCTCGACGCTGCCGACGCTCTTCGGCGAAAAGGTCGTGCTGCGAATTCTCGACAAGGGCAACCTGACGTTCGACCTCTCGGCGTTCGGCATCGAGCCGCGCGCCGAGCGCGAATTGATGGAAGCGATCTCCAATCCGTACGGTATGGTGCTCGTCACCGGTCCGACGGGTTCCGGTAAGACGACGACGCTGTATTCGGCGCTGTCCAAGGTCAACACGATGGACGTGAACATCATGACCGCCGAGGACCCCGTCGAGTACAACCTGTTCGGCATCAATCAGGTGCTCGTCCGCACCGATATCGGCATGACGTTCGCGGCCGCGCTCAAGGCGTTCCTCCGTCAGGACCCGAACATCATCATGGTCGGCGAAATTCGAGATCTCGAGACCGGCAGCATCGCCATCAAGGCGGCGCTCACCGGTCACATGGTGCTCTCGACGCTGCACACGAACTCGGCGCCGGAAACGGTGACGCGTCTACTCGACATGGGGCTCGAGCCATTCAACGTGGCGTCGGCGCTCAACCTCGTGCTCGCGCAGCGGCTCGTAAGGCGCATCTGCAACAACTGCCGGACGCGCTACGAGCCGAGTCCCGAGGAGCTCGCGGCCGCCAAGGTCACCAAGGACACCACGCTCCGCGAGCTGCACTTCACGGAAGAAGCGGTTCTGAATACCCGCACGAAGGCGACGAAGGAAGCGTCGCCCTTCCTCGAGAAGCTCAGCCTCGACACCAAGATCGGAGAGATCGCCTTCTTCAAGGGCGCAGGCTGCGACACGTGCGAGCGCACGGGTCTGAAGGGACGGCAAGGCGTCTACGAGGTCATGACGATGACGCCACTCATCCGGAAGCTCGTCATGCAAAACGTCGGCGCCGCCGAGATCCGCGACGCGGCGATCGAGGAGGGCATGCTCACGTTGCGCATGGACGCTTGGCTCAAGGTGATCAAGGGAATCACGACCACCGAGCAAATGATTCGGGAAACGTCGGCGTAAGCCGGTCGTCCAACTATCGTGAGCGCAACCACTAGCCAGACCCCATCGGGCTCCCAAGCCCTGAATCTCCGGGTCCTCCTCGAGGAAATGATCGAGAAGGGCGCGTCCGATTTGCACATCACCGCGGGCGATCGGCCGAAGCTTCGCGTCGACGGCGACATCGTGAACTCGACGATCGAGGTCGTGATGCAGCCGAAGGACACGCTGCAGCTCGCGTACTCGGTGCTCACCGAAAATCAGAAGAAGCGGTTCGAGATGGAGGACGAGCTGGATTTCTCGTTCGGCATCCAGAACCTGGCGCGCTTCCGCGGCAACTGCTTCAAGCAGCGCGGCTGCGTTTCGATGGTGATTCGTCAGATCCCCTTCAACATTCGGACGTTCGAGGAGCTGGGACTGCCGCGCGTGATCGCGGACCTTTCTGATAAGCCCCGAGGTCTGATTCTGGTCACCGGCCCCACGGGCTCCGGAAAATCGACGACGCTCGCCGCGATGCTCGACCGAATCAACCGGCAGATGAAGGGCCATATGATCACGATCGAGGATCCGATCGAGTTCATTCACAAGCACCAGCAGTGCATCGTCAACCAGCGCGAAGTCGGTTCCGACACGAAGAGCTTCCAGGCGGCGCTCAAGTACGCGCTCCGTCAGGACCCGGACGTCGTGCTCATCGGCGAAATGCGAGATCTGGAAACGATCCAGGCCGGCCTGACCATCGCTGAGACGGGCCACCTCGCTTTCGCGACGCTGCACACGAACAGCGCCGCCGAGGCGGTCAATCGTATCATCGACGTCTTTCCGAGCCATCAGCAGGCGCAGGTACGAGCGCAGCTCGCGTTCTCTCTCGAGGGCATCATCACGCAGACGCTGCTGCCGAAGATCGGCGGTCGCGGCCGCGCCATGGCCGCCGAGATCCTCGTCGTCACGCCGGCCATCCGCGCGCTGATTCGCGACGACAAGATCCACCAGATCTATTCGATGATGCAGTCCGGCAAGAAATACGGCATGCAGACGATGAACGACGGCCTGTACAATCTGTACATGAGCAAGACGGTCTCGCTCGACGAAGTGCTTCGCGCGAGCCACGACCAGTCAGAGCTCATGCGCATGATCGGTATCTCACCGGAGAACGACGGTAAGACGTCGCCGGCGATGGCCGCGGCGGCAGGTGGGCGAAGATAGATCAACACATCCGGAGACGGCGGGAAAGCCCGAAATGGCGGGAAAGCCCGAAACTTCGGGGAAGCCCGACACGGCGGATACGCCCGAAACGGCGGATACCCCCGAAACGATGGAAGAGCCCGAAATAACGGAATGCACGAAACGGCGGTGAGGATCGAACCTCATCGCCTTTTTCGTTTGAGTCGCGGTTTCGTAATTGCCCGGCCCTTCGGGCTCTCCCGCGGTCTCGGGCGTATCCGCCGTTTCGGGCTTTCCCGCCGTTTCGGGCTTTCCCGCCATTTCGGGCTTTCCCGCCGCTTCGGGCTTTCCCGCCGTTTCGGATTCACTCCGCCGTTCCAGCCGTCCGCCCAGCAAAGTTTTTTTCCGCATTCTCGCGCCCCGACACGCAGGGGTTTGGTGAGAAAACTTGCCACCTGTCCGCCGTAATCTTTCCAACCGAGAATCGTCATTTCACAGTGGGCCAGTACGCCCACGGGCGCCGTGTGCCCAACTGCACTGCCGAAGTCTTTCCGAGGTCTTATGCCGACGTTCACATACACTGCGCGCGCCATCAACGGCGACCTCAAGTCCGCGACCATCGACGCGCCCAGTCGCGACGATGTCATCAAGCAACTGCGTCAGCTCAAGCTGAACGTCGTCAAGATCGACGAAGGCACCGCCAATCGAAAGAAACGCGGCGGGTCGATCAAGATGCGCGACATCGTCATCTTCACGCGACAGTTCTCGACGATGATCAACGCCGGTCTGCCGCTCGTGCAGGCCCTCGACATCCTCGCGGCGCAGAGTGAAAACCCCGCGCTCAAGGAAGTCACGCGCCAGGTGATGTTCGACGTCGAATCCGGTAACACCGTCGCCGACGCGCTCCGCAAGCATCCGAAGGCGTTCAGCGATCTCTATGTGAACATGGTCGCCGCCGGTGAGGCGGGTGGTATTCTCGACACCATCCTCATGCGCCTCGCGGTGTTCATGGAAAAGAACGACGCCCTCGTCCGCAAGGTGAAGGGCGCCATGATCTACCCGGGCGTCATCATCAGCGTCGCGGCGATCGCGATCACCGTGCTGCTCGTGTTCGTCATCCCGACGTTCGAGAACATGTTCAACAGCGCCGGCATCGAGCTGCCGCTGCCGACACGTATCGTCATCGGGATGTCGCGTGCCTTGAAGAGTTATTGGTACCTCCTCATCGGCGCGGCCATCGGCCTCTTCGTCGCCATCAAGCGCTACTACGCCACGCCGGGCGGCAAGCTGAATATCGACCGTCTCATGCTGAAGATGCCCGTCCTCGGCGACGTGCTCCGCAAGTCGGCCGTGTCGCGCTTCACCCGAACGCTCGGTACGCTCATCTCGTCGGGCGTCTCGATTCTCGACGGTCTGGAGATTACCGCCAAGACGTCGGGCAACCGCGTCATTCAGGACGCGATCATGGAATCACGCGCGTCGATCGCCGGTGGTGAAACGATCGCCGCGCCGCTCAAGAAGTCCGCCGTCTTCCCGCCGATGGTGATCTCGATGATCGCGGTCGGCGAGCAGACCGGTGGTCTCGACGAAATGCTGACCAAGATCGCCGACTTCTACGATGAAGAGGTGGACGCGGCCGTTTCCGGCCTCCTCGCGCTCATGGAGCCCGTGATGATCGTCTTCCTCGGCGTAGTCGTCGGCGGCATGGTCGTCGCCATGTACCTCCCGATCTTCGATATGGTGAACGCGGCAGGCTGATGGCGTGAGCTCGAAGGGAGACGCGAAGAGGCCCCGGACTATCGGGGCCTCTTTGTCATTCGTCTCGTTCTGGAGTCGGAACTCCGATCGCACTTGCCATTGCGCCCCACACACGCCAAGCGAGTTCAGCCGCGCACCCTCGACAACACACCCCATACTCGTTTCGGCATGAGCCGGCAGTTGAATTATCAGATTCAAAATGTCACAACTCGGCCTCGCGCAACGCGGCGCCTTGAGCGAAATCCACTTCCGGGTTTCCTTTGACGGCCGAAGGCGACGCCTTCCGGGCGATCTCGACGCTGGGCCACCCGATCCTTGATCTTGGCGGAGGTGGGATATGAAGCGACTGCGCTATTCAGTCGTGGGGGGAACCGTGATGGCGGTGGCGGGCATCGCAACCGCACTGATGCTCGGCGTGAAGCGAACGGAGGCGGCGCCGGTCGGGTTGTCGCAAGCCGACCTGGATGTGATCGTGGCTCAAGCTGTCGCGAAAGCGGGAACGACGGCGAGCGGCTTCCGAGTCACTCCCACGGCGCATCCGACGCGGATGCAAATCGCCATCGTCGCCCGCGACGGCAAGCTCCTTCGTTTGTTCTCGATGACCGATGCATGGGTCGGCTCGATCGACATCGCGGTCGCCAAGGGTCGCACCGCGGCCTTCTTCTCGAGCGATCAAAACGCGCTGACGAGCCGGATCGTCGGTGTTGCCTCGCAACCGGGCGGTCCGCTCTGGGGAATCGGCAACTCCAATCAAATCGGCATCAGCGGCAGCCAGGAATTCCGGAATGGCATCATCACGTTCCCGGGGGGCGTGCCGCTGTATAAGGATGGGGTTCTCGTCGGCGGCATCGGCGTGAGCGGCGACGGCGTCGATCAGGACGAGACCGTGGCGTTCGCCGGCGCCATCGGCTTCGAGCCTCCGGCGGGTGTGAGTAGACTCGGCTTCTGACCCAAGAGACCGACGATCCGCCGTCGGGCGGCGGATCGTCGTCTCAGCGCGGTGCCGCCGCGCCACGACGCAGCCACGGACTCACCGGCGCAGGCATAAAGCGCCATCGCGCTACGTCGCTCTACGTATTTGGCTGGCCTGTGCCCCAGGGCATCGTTGATCGTAGTATCTCGATGGAGACCCTATGACCGTGAGACCCTGGTTCGATCACTACGACGCGGGCGTCGCGCACACACTCGTCCCGTATCCCGAACAGACGCTGCTCGATCTTCTCGCGGAGAACGCGCGAGCGCATCCCGATCATCCGATCACGTACATGAAAGGACGCGCGATGAGCTACGCCGAGCTCGATCGCCTGAGCGACGCGTGTGCGGCGGCGTTCGCCGCCCTTGGTGTTCGACCTGGGGATCGAGTGGCCATCGGACTTCCGAACATTCCGCAATTTCTCATCGCCGAGTTCGGAGCGTGGAAGGCGGGCGCCATCGTCTGTCCATTCAACCCGACCTACACCGATCACGAGCTGGAGGATGCGCTCCGAGCGACTGAAGCAGGATGGGTGATCGTCCTCAATCGTCACTACGAGAAGGTCAAACGCGTTCAGAGCCGCACGAACCTCGGCCGCGTCATCACGACGAACGTCAAGGAATTTCTTCCGCCGCTGCTCGCCGTCGCCTTCACGTTGCTCAAGGAAAAGAAGGCTGGCGACCGCATCACGCTGCGCGATGGTGACGTGCGGTTCAGCGAGCTGCTCGCGCGATATCGTGGCGTGGCGCCGCCGCCGGTGACGGTGAGCGCCGGCGATCCGGCCGTGATCCTGATGAGTGGCGGCACGACGGGCACGCCGAAGGGTGTCGTCGGCCGCCACGGCGGGATGACGATCGCCGGACGCCAACTGCAAGCGTGGCTTCGCCCGGCGATGAAAGAATGGACCGACACGATCATGTTGCCGCTGCCGCTCTTTCACACCTACGGCAACACGGGCGTGCAGGGTCTCGCCTTGATCAACCACAACCCGATCGTCCTCATCCCCGACCCTCGCGACATCGCGGATCTGCTCTCGGAGATCCAACGAACGAAGCCTGCGTTCATCTGCGCAGTCCCCACACTGCTGTCGGGAATCATGGCCCATCCGCGTACGAGCGCCGGCAAGGTGAGCTTCCGCTCGATCAAGTTGTGCTTCTCCGGCGCGGCGCCGCTGATGGCCGAGACGAAGCGGCGCTGGGAGCAGCTCACCGGCGGCGTCGTCGTCGAGGGTTACTCGTTGACCGAAGCCCAGATGGCGGTAATCGCGAACCCGGTGCTTGGCGAAAAGAAAATCGGATCAGTCGGCATGCCGCTCCCCGACGTCGACGTTCGGATCGTGGATCCGGATGCCGGCGATCGTGAGCTCGGAATCGGCGAGACGGGCGAGATCACAATCTCCGCGCCGCAGCTCATGGAGGGATACTGGCGTCGCGACGACGAAACCCGTCTCATGTTGCGCACGAACGCGGCGGGCAGGCGCGTGCTCTACACAGGCGACCTGGGCTACGTCGATACAGACGGGTACGTCTTTCTCGTCGATCGTAAGAAAGACCTCGTGAAAACGAGCGGCTACCAGGTGTGGCCACGCGAGGTGGAAGAGGTGATAACGAGCCATCCCGCCGTCGCCGAGTGCGGCGTCGCCGGACTGCCCGACGCTGCTCGCGGCGAAATCCTCAAAGCGTGGATCGTTCTGCGGCCGGGGATGTCGGTCACGCCCGACGAGCTCAAAGCGTTTTGTCGCGAGACGCTCGCTCCGTACAAGGTCCCGTCGCGCTGGGAGTTCGTCTCCGAGTTGCCGAAGTCTGCCATCGGAAAGGTCCTGCGGCGCAAGCTTCGCGAGCGCGAGCTCGATGGCTCGAAGCCGACCGTTGCCGTCATATCTTGATTGTGTCGAACGCTTCAGTTTCCGTGCTGTGGCCCGCGACGTGCCGATGAGCCCGCGGCTCAACCACACTCCCCATGCAAGCGGAACCGCTGCTGCAAGTCTCCGACGTCGTCAAAGAATTCATCAGTTTCATCGCGCTCTTCCTTGGCGCGGGCCCAATCGGTTTTCGCTACTTCGCACTCCGCGGCCGTAGCACCGACACCGACCGCGCGTTCTACGATGACGCCGCGAGACGCGCCGCGGCGATTGGTTTGGTCGGCGTGGTCATCGGGCTGGTGATGGCGTGGAGCGAGCTGCCTGATCTCGCCGCGCGTCGCCACGTCTCCGCGGGCGCGCTCCTCACGTCCGATCCGGCGACGATGATGCAGTTCGGCTTCCTGACGCTCGCCCTGATCGGGTACGCCCTGGCCGCCCTGCGCGGCGCTCTCGGTTGGCCCATCGCGGCGGTCGGGGTGATCGCCGGCGCCCTTCGCTTGGTCTTCCTCGGCCAGTGGTCGCGGCTGGTCAATCCGGTTCACTCGCTTGCCGCTGGTCTCTGGATCGGAACGTTGTTCGTGCTTGTCGTTGCGGGCCTGAGCTCTCTCTTCGCGCATGAACCGCGCGGCCGGCGCGGCCCGATCGCGGCGGACATGGTGAACAACTTTTCGCCACTCGCTCTCTCGATGGGCGGCGTCGTCGTCACGTTCGGCCTGATCACCGCCTGGCGGCACCTTCACGTGCTGTCGAATCTCTGGTCGACGCCCTACGGCTACGCTCTGATCGTCAAACTGCTTCTCGCCGCGACAGTGTTTTCGCTCGGCGCTTGGAACTGGCGCCGTCAACGCCCGACACTCGGTAGCGAGGACGCGAGCATCTCGATTCGTCGGTCGTCAATCGCCGAGCTGACCGTTGCCACTCTCGTCTTGATCGCCACCGCGATTGTAGTAAGTCTCCCCTCACCAAAAGCGTAGCCCCGACCTGCGAGGCCGCTCACGCCTGGTACCGGCGCGATGCTCCAGCGAATGAACTGCCGGGCCAACGCGGACACGCGCGGGCCAACGCGGGCTGGCCCGCGGCGCCACGAGCCAGGATGATTGAATGACGACCCTGGAAGGGTTCGAGCGGCGACGCGTCCCGGGGCAGTTCACAAAGATCAAAAGCCGTCGGTGCAATCTGCGTCCTGTCAGGGCGTTCAGCGCGCGATTCGCGATAAGGCGCTGACGAGTTGGGCACCGCCAGCGGTCGTGCTCAGTCAGTCCCGCTATTTGTCAGCTCCGCCGTCGTGGTTTGTTGTTGCGCAAGAAACTCTCTCACTCTCGGTATCACTTCTCGTCCGTAGAGTTCGATGCTTCTCATCGCCAGCTCATGGGGCATCGCCCCCGACGTGTACTTGAGATCGAACCTCACGGCGCCGAGCAGCTTCACCGTCGCCGCGATCTTTCGCGCCACGCTTTCCGGCGATCCGACGTAGAGCGATCCTCGCTCCGCTTCTTGTTCGAACTCCGCGCGGCTCGTCGGCGGCCACCCTCGCTCCGCCCCGATGCGATCGCGCATCTCGCGGTAGTGCGGCCAAAGCTGCTCGCGCGCCTGGGCATCGGTCTCCGCGACATGCCCCGGTGAATGCACCCCGATCGGCAGCCGAGGAGCATCGAACTGCTGAAGCGCGCGATGGTAGAGTTCAACGTACGGCTTGAATCTTCTCGGATCGCCGCCGATGATGGCGAGCATGAGCGGCAGATGATAGCGCGCCGCGCGCACGACCGATTCCGGACTTCCCCCGACTCCGACCCACGTCGTCAGTTTTCCCGACTCGGTCGGCGGGTATACGCGAACCTGGTTGAGCTCCCCGCGCGTCTTGCCGCTCCATGTTACCAGCTCGCCTGTGCGGTTCGATTCGAGCAGCGCGGCGAAGAGCTCCAGCTTCTCCTCGAACAAAAGCTCGTACTGATCGAGCTTGTAGCCGAAGAGCGGAAAGGACTCGGTAAAAGATCCCCGGCCGAGAATGATCTCGGCGCGTCCATTCGACACGGCATCGAGCGTCGAGAAGCGCTGAAAGACGCGCACGGGATCGTCGGAGCTGAGCACCGTTACCGCCGTGCCGAGCTTGATCCGTTCGGTCTGGCCGGCGATCGCGGCGAGGACGATCTCCGGCGACGAGATCGAAAAGTCCGGACGGTGGTGCTCGCCAAGCCCAATGAAATAGATGCCGAGTTGATCGGCCAACACCGCTTCGGCGACGACGTTGCGAAGAACCTGCGCCTGTGGGAGGGGCTGGCCGTTTTCGCGCGTCACGTCGCCGAACGTGTCGAGGCCCAGTTCGATTTGCTCCATATGTGAAGTGTAGTGACGAGGGCTAGACGTCTTTGCCGACGCAGCAAAGGTTTTTTACTCTCGTGGGGCGTGGGAGGGTGACGCGCGTCGCAGCCGGGCGTCCAGCTTGGGGATCGACACCGAGCTCATGACGCCGCTGCGCTACGCCCTTCGCTCTCTGAAGCGGAGCCCGATTTTCACGGTGGTCGCGGTGCTCTCACTCGGGCTCGCGCTGGCCGTGAACACGACGATGTTCGCCCTCGTCGATTCCGCCCGGCATCCTTACATCCCGTACGATGAGCGACCCGTGTTTCGTGTGTCGTTCGTCGGCGGTGGAAGGCCGTGGCCTACGGCCATCGAGCGACTCGCGGCGCTGCAGAGCGGCCTCCGTTCCGCGGACTCGATCCTCGCATACAAACTCGCGCCGCGGCTCGTTCAGGCGGGGAACGAGTACGAGGATCAGTACGTCGCCGCCGTTCCGCCGCAGCTCTTCGACATGGTCGGCGTGCGGCCGATGTACGGCCGTACCCTGAACGCGGCCGACGAGCGTCGCGACGCGATGCCGGCGGCGGTCATCAGCTACACGCTGTGGAACAGATTCTTCCGCGGGCATCGTCCGGGCGAGCCGGTCTCGCTCATCGTCGGCCCCACGAATTTTCAAGTCGTCGGCGTCATGCCACGAGGGATGCACTTTCCGTGGAACACGGACGTCTGGATCCCGCTCTCGACGCTGCCGGCGGATTCCGCGATCCGCGCCCTCGGACCAATGCCGCTCATTCGGCTCAAGCCGGGTGTCACGCGGCAGGCAGCCGAAACGGAGCTCAGTCTGATTGCCACTCGGCTGAGCGCGACTTACGCGCGGGGGAAGCCGATCGGTGGTCGTCTCACGGCTCTTCGTGAAGTCGATCGTGAGCGCGGCCTCGACGGCTTCAGCAAGTACATGTTGACCGTCGTCATCGCCGTACTGCTCATCGCGTGCGGAAACCTTGGGACGATGCTGTTGGCGCGCGGCATCGCGCGTCGTCGCGAAATCGCGATCCGTGTCGCGCTCGGCGCCAGCCGTCGCGTGATCGTCGGTCAGGTGCTCACCGAGTGCGGTCTGGTGATCGGTGGCGGAATCGTCGTCGGCCTCATTCTCACCCTCTGGGCGACATATCTCCTTCCGCACTTTGCAACGCCGTATGTGCCAAGCATCGGGGACCTGCAGCCGGTCCCGAGTTGGCGTGTCTTCTCGTTCGCGGTCGTGGCGGCGTTGCTCACGTTGGTGCTCGCCGGCGCCTTGCCCGCCAAGCGCGCCGCGGCGACCGATCCCGCCGAGCCGATGAAGGAAGGCGCCGGCACGTCGACTGGACGAAACCGCGACCGCTACAACCCGCTCATCATTGTGGAGGTTGCCCTCTCGACCGCGCTGCTGATGAACGCCGGCCTATTCATCATTCTCATGGCGCGGTATACGCGGTTCGACTTCAGCTACGCGGCGAAGAACCTGCAGACGGTGTCGATCGACGTCGGCGGAAAAGCGATCGCGGCCGACTCGGACGTCGGACGATTCTTCGACGGCCTCGAGGTGCGAGCGGCCCATCTACCGGGCGCGCGGGCGGCGACAACATCCGGCTTCGTGATGCCCGACGGCCGAATCGTGTACGGAGAGGGCGGCGCCGGCGGGCTTCGTTGGCTCAATGTGAAAGGCTACACGACGGTCAGCCCGACGTACTTCCCGACGATGGGGATCCCGATCGTCGATGGCCGTGGCTTCGAACCGGGTGATCGCGGCAACAGCGCCACGGTAGTCGTCGTCGATGAACTCGCGGCTCGCGAGCTGTGGCCGGGCATCGCCAGTCCGGTCGGCCGAATGATCAAGCTCGGCGACATCAAGTCGAAGCAGCCATGGGTACGCGTGATCGGCGTCGCGCGCGCGACAGATCTCTTGCCCCGCAAGGATCGGGACCTGCCGTCCGAACCACAGATCTATGCGCTTTACGGACGCGACGTGAATCGTACGCGAAATCTCATCGTGCTCGGCGACGGCAAGGGCGGTCAGCCGGCGCAAGCCGCGTTGAGCCTCGCGATTCGCCGCGAGGTGGAATCGTCGGCGCCTTGGCTACGCGGACCGCGGGTGCGCCGATGGCTCGAAGGCTTCGAGAGCTCGCGAAATACGACCGCGTTCATCGCTTCGCTGTTCACCGCGTTCGGCGTGTTCGGTCTCGCGCTGTGTGCCGTCGGCTTCTATGGCGTGCTCGCCTACGTTGTCTCACGACGGCTGCGCGAGCTCGCAATGCGCGTGGCGCTCGGTGCTCGGCGGCGCGATCTCGTGCGAGTCGTGATCCGGGACGCGGCAGTGATGGCGCTCGCCGGCGTCGGCATCGGGGCGTTCCTTGCTCTCGGCGTCACCGAGCCCCTGGCCGAAGGCATGTTCACTCTGCGCTACGAGTTGGTGATCGCGCTCGTCGGCGCGGAGGCCGCGCTATTCATAACGGCAGTCGTTGCTTGTCTCGGACCGCTGAAGCAGGCCATCCGCGCCGATCCCGCCGAGGTGCTGCGGGCGAGCTGAGTAGTCGTCAGCGCAAATACGCCGCCAGGGCGGGCACCGCGGTGCGCAGTTCCTTCGCGGCCAACGCCGCCATGAGCTCCGCGCCGAGCGGACGAAAGTGCGTGTTGTCCTCGACACCGTTCGGGTAGTTGGGATTCTCGCCGGGCTTGAGCTGTAGAAAGACCGCCCGCGAGGAGTCCGGGCCAAGCCGCGACAACGCGTCGCCGCTCGAGCGGTGCATGTCGATCAGCGCCACTTTGCGTTCGGCGGCGACAGCACGGACGAGGTCCGGGTACTCGCCGTGTGTATCGACGAGCTGTCCCGACTCACCGAATTTCCGTCGTCGCACCGGCGTGAGCAGCACCGGTGTCGCACCCTTCGAGCGAACGTCGTCGACCATCCGCGCGAGGTTCGCGCGGAAGTCCGCGGGGGGTGTATAGCGGTCGGTTTTTTCCGGGGACTCGTCGTTGTGGCCGAACTGAATGAAGACGTAGTCGCCCCGCTTCACGCTGTCGACTATCGCCTGCCAGCGATGTTCC
>Ga0310813_10000171_pt1 | contig 48874 bp, 39 predicted proteins | sample YN3metagenome_FD_203086 | JGI IMG/M metagenome (GOLD analysis project Ga0310813, IMG submission 203086) | Soil microbial communities from experimental microcosm in Duke University, North Carolina, United States - YN3 | ecosystem: Engineered > Artificial ecosystem > Soil microcosm > Unclassified...
CGAGCTGTTCGAGGAAGCAAGCCAGGCCGCGCCGTCGATCATCTTCATCGACGAAATCGATTCGATCGCACCCAAGCGCGACAAGGTCTCGGGCGAAGCGGAAAAGCGCCTCGTCGCGCAGCTGCTAACGCTGATGGACGGACTCGAGCCGCGCCAGAACCTCGTCGTCATCGCCGCCACCAACCGGCCTGAAGCGATCGACGAAGCGCTTCGTCGCCCCGGCCGCTTCGACCGCGAGATCGTGGTCGGCGTGCCCGACGAGGCTGGCCGCCGCGAGATCCTCGGCATCCACACCCGCGGCATGCCGCTGGAAGATGGCGTCGACCTCGATGGCCTCGCCCGCCGCACCTACGGCTTCGTCGGCGCCGATCTTGCCGCCCTGACCCGCGAAGCGGCGCTGGAAGCCGTGCGCCGGATCATGCCCGAGCTGAACCTCGCCGACGACAGCATCCCGACCGAGGTGCTCGACAAGTTGAGCGTGCTGACGAGCGATTTCGACAATGCGCTGAAGCGGGTCCAGCCCTCGGCGATGCGCGAAGTGATGGTGCAGGTGCCCAACGTCGGCTGGGACGATGTCGGCGGGCTCGACAAGGCGGCCGCCAAGCTCAAGGAAGGCGTCGAGCTGCCACTGAAGCATGCCGAATCCTTCAAGCGGCTCGGCATCCGCCCGGCCAAGGGGTTCCTGCTCTACGGCCCGCCCGGCACCGGCAAGACCTTGCTGGCCAAGGCCGCGGCGCGTGAAAGCCAGGCCAATTTCATCGCCATCAAATCGTCCGATCTCTTGAGCAAATGGTATGGCGAAAGCGAGCAGCAGATCGCCCGCCTGTTCCAGCGCGCGCGGCAGGTCGCCCCGACCGTCATCTTCATCGACGAACTGGACAGCCTGGTCCCCGCCCGCGGCGGCGGCATGGGCGAACCCCAGGTGACCGAGCGGGTGGTGAACACCATCCTCGCCGAGATGGACGGGCTCGAGGAATTACAGGGGGTGGTGCTGATCGGCGCGACCAATCGGCCTAATCTCATTGATCCCGCGCTGCTGCGGCCGGGCCGGCTGGACGAGCTGGTCTATGTCGGTCCGCCCGATGTCGCCGGCCGTCGCCGGATCCTCGCGATCCACGCCAAGAATATGCCGCTTGCCGCCGATGTCGATTTGGAGGTGCTGGCCCGCCGGACCGAGCGGTTCACCGGCGCCGACCTCGAGGATCTGACGCGCCGGGCCGGTCTCACCGCGCTCCGCCGCGACCTGTCGAGTCCCGAGGTCGGCATGGCCGATTTCGAGGCGGCGCTGGCCGAAACCCGCGCGTCGGTGACCCCCGAAATGCTCGCCGAGTACGAGCGCATCCAGGATACGCTGAAGAGCGAGGCGGTGCGGCCCGATCGCGGCGGGATCGGGTTCATTTCGCCCGGCATGCTGACCCCGCGTCCGGGCGGCAAGGCCGGTTAGCGCAGCGCGCGGCTTCGCCAGGCAAGGACCAGCACCACCGCCACGGCGACGCCGAACGGCAGGTGCTGGTCCAGCGTGTAGAGCAGCATTCCTGCGGCCGGGGCGAAGATATAGCTGATCCCGTTGGCCGACGTGATGACGCCCGCCACCGCGCCTTGTTCGGCAAGCGGAACCGCAAGACTGGCGCCGGAGGTGAAGCCCGGTCGGGTGAAGCCGAAGCCGATGCTGGTCAGTCCGAACCCCAGCACCAGCCCGTAAAGATCGCCCGCCACCGCGGTCACGCCGAGCCCCAGCGCGGCGATCAGCGATCCCCACACGATCAGCGCGCGAGGGGCGAGGCCGAGCTTGGGGATCAGCCCCCATTGCGCCGCCAGCGTGCCCCCTGCCCCCGCCATCATCACGATCGCGATCGGCTGCGCGGCCTTCATCGCCGGGACCTGCAGCACGTCGATGATGAAAAAGCCGATGCACGTCAGCGTCGCCGCCTGCGCATGACCCGCGACGACGCCGGCGATGATCCACTGCCGGATCCGTCCGTCACGCCACGACAGCCGCTTTTGCCGATCGGGCGCGGTTGCGGCGCGGACGCTGGCGCCGGTGATCATGGAGGCGAGGCTCGGATAACTCATCGCCGCGCCGCGCCCGCCCAGCCGCTGGCCGCGATCGTCGGGCAGCCAGACATGGATCGCCACTGCCACCGCAATCGCGATCAGGGCAAAGGCGAATAGCGGCCCCGGCAGCCCGATGAAGGGCAGCACGAACAAGGGCGCCAGCGCCGGGCCGACGATGGTGCCGAGCCCGAAGGACGAGGACAACGCCGACAGCTGCGCCGTTCGCGCCGAGCGCCGGGTCTTGGACGCGAGATAGGCCTGCGTCGCACTCGGCGTCGCGCAGCCGAGCGCGCCGTAGATTGCGCGAAACAGGCCGAACAGCAGAAACGTCAGCGCCGCGCCGATCCAGCCGTGCAGGCCCGCGATCAGCACCAGCCCGCACAAGGTCATCGAGACGATGAAGCCGAGCAGCCCCAATTGGGTCAGCGCCTTGCGGCCATGAGTGTCGCTCTTTTCGGCCCAGGTCGGCGCCAGCCACACCCACAGCACCGCACTCCAGGTATAAGCAATGGCGACCCAGAAATCGGCGATGCCGATCGCCCGCCCGATCGCGGGCATCACCGATTGCAGCGCGGTGTTGCCCGCCGCCGCGACCAGCATCGCGGCGTAGAGCAACAGGAAGTGAAGGTTGGTCAGCGCCGATCCGCCGACCTTCTGTCGCTTGGGGGACGCGCCTTGCATGAGAAGCGCTCGTAGCGGCCTTCCGGAACTTGCCAAGGTGGCAGGCATTTGCTTGGGATTGCCAGCCGTCCGCGGACGCTTTAGCCGGAGCCCCCATGCAAGCCACGTCCGCCCGCGCGCTCAAGGAACGGCGCCGTCATGATCGCCGCCGCCGGGGCGGCTCCGAACGGCTCGCCTTTCTGCGCGGCTTCTTCAAGAACCCGGTCATGGTCGGCTCCGTCATTCCGTCGAGCCGCCGGCTGATCGACAAGATGCTTGGGCCGGTCGACTGGCCCAGCACCAAGCTGTTCGTCGAATATGGCCCGGGCGTCGGGACTTTCACCCGAATCATCCTCGACCGCCTGCCCGACGACGCGCGGCTGGTGACCATCGACACCAACCCCGAATTCACCGCTTTCCTGAAGGAAAGCATCGATGATCCGCGGCTGATTGCGGTCACCGCCAGCGCGGCCGACGTCGAAAAGGTGCTGGAAGAACGCGGCCTCGGCCACGCCGACTATATCCTTTCGGGCCTGCCCTTCTCTACCCTGCCGCCGGGCGTAGGCGATGCGATCGGCGCCGCCACCGCGCGCGCGATCCGGCCGGGCGGCGCGTTCCTGGTCTATCAATTCAGCCCCAAGGTGCGCGATTTCATCGCCCCCGTGTTCGACCGCCTCGACCGCGGCTTCGAATGGGTCAACGTGCCGCCGGCGACGCTGTTCTGGGCTTGGCGCAACGAGGCCTGAGCGTCAGCCCTCGGGTCCGAAGTTCAGCCGCCGCGTCACGGTGTAATCCACCGCGGTCACCAGGAAATTCGACAGCGCCCACTTCAAGCGCCGCCACCAATGCGCCCGCTTGCGGTGCAGCGCCGGGGTGATCTCCTGGCACTTGGCGAGCTCCTGCTCGAAATAGGCGCGCATCTGGGCCGCGAAGCCAGCATCCTGGATCCGCAGCATCATCTCGAGATTGAGATACAGGCTGCGGAAATCGAAATTGGCCGACCCGATGTGCACAACGTCGTCGAGGATCAACAGCTTGGTGTGCAACTTCTCGGGCTGATATTCGAACATCCGGACGCCGTGACTGAGCAGGCGGCGATAGGTGTGGCGCGCGGCGGCGATGGTGGCATTGTTGTCCGATCGCGCGGCGGTGACGATCCGCACCTCGCCGCGGCGGCCGAGCCGGCGAAGCCGCCGCAGCATGGCGAACGGCGGCGAGAAATAGGCCGAGATCATGTCCAGCCGGCCTGCCTCATGAAGATCGCGGGCAACGCCAACGGTCCACGGATGCCCGCGCCGGACCGGTCCCGTATATTGCCACCGCAACGCCCCGCTGCGCTGGGTATGCCGGTGCAGGATGCGGCGCAGTTCGCGCAGCTTCGGCCCCTTGCGCACGGTCCAGCCGTGCAGCGCATCGAAATAGCGCGCGGCCGGGCGCACCGCGGCCCCTTCGAGGTGCAGCCACAGGTCGCGCCAACGCTCGTCGGAATGGTCGCTCATGTAATCGACCGTGAGGTTGGCGCCGCCCGTGATCGCCTCCTTGTCGTCAATCACCACCAGTTTCTGGTGATTGCGCAGAAGGTAGCGGACGCCGATCCGCGGATTGAAAAGGCAGCTCTTGCCGCCGACCCGGTTCAGGGGATCGAAGAAGTCGGACGGAATGTCCGACCCGAAGCCGTCGAGGATGACATCGACCGTACAGCCGCGCTCGGCCGCCCGCACCAGCGCGTCGCGCACCGCTTCGCCCACCGCGTCGGCGTCCATCATGTAGAACAGGAGCCGGACCGACTTCTGCGCCCCGTCGATCATCCGCAGCAACAGCCGCAGCCGCTCCGATCCGCCTTCGATCAGGGTGAGGCGCGTTCCCGCCACGTCCGCGTGGATTGCGGAGGACGAGGCGACCGGCAGCTCGGCGAGGTCGTGCATGCCGACCATCGGTAGAGCGCCGTGCGACACGCGCAACCCCGTCCCCGCGGTCACGGCCGACAGAGGCGGGGAGAAGCCGCTTTCCTTGACTTCGCGGGGGTAACGACCTAGGTCCCCACCCCTCTCTTTTCAGCTTTGCACCTCATGGAAGGCCACGCCTGATGGCACGCGTCACCGTCGAAGATTGCGTCGACAAGGTTTCGAACCGTTTCGATCTCGTCCTGCTTGCCGCCCAACGCGCGCGGCAGATTTCGGGCGGCGCCGATCTCACCATCGATCGCGATCGCGACAAGAACCCGGTCGTCGCCCTGCGTGAGATCGCCGAGGAAACCGTTCGTCCCAAGGAACTGAACGAAGCCCTGGTGTCGAGCCTGCAGCGCGTTCAGATCGACGAGGAAGATGCGACGGACGAACTGGCCTCGCTCAGCGAATCGGCCGAAGCGCTGCGCCTCACCGCTGCCGCGCCTCCGCGTCCGACCCCGTCGGGCGGCGATTACGAGTAAGACTTAAGCGCGCCGCGGTCCTTGGCCGCGGCGCATTTCTGTCAGGCCGCGACCTGCCGCGCGCGTGGCGGCGACGGCATTTGCAATTCGGCGCCGTCCGGGCCGATCCACACCAGATCCTCGATGTCGAGCTGACGGCCGTCGTGCGAATGCACGGTGACCCGCGCCACCGGCTTGCGGTCGCGGCGATCGGCAAGCTCCGGATGGCCCGGCTTTCCAAGCCCCGCATCGAGAGCCCATTGGCGCAGCGCGACCATCACCGGGACCAAAGCCGCACCACGCTCGGTCAGGCCATAAATGACCTTCCGCCCGTCCTCGGGATCAGGTGAGCGGGCCAGGATGCCGGCGCTGACCAACCGCCCCAGCCGGTCCGACAGGATGTTGCGGGCGATTCCGAGGCAGGACTGGAATTCCTCGAAATGCCGCAGGCCGAGCATCGAGGCGCGAATGATGAGGCAAGTCCAGCGTTCGCCGATGATCGCCACCGCTTCGGGAATGGGACAGGCATCCGAGGTGGCCTGAAACGCTTGCACCAAACCCACATCACGCCCTGCCACTCGACTTCCCCCATCGTTGAGCCGCGCGGAAACAAGCATAATTTTCAGTGGCATGCCAGCAGGCGACGACGCGGTCGCACGTCTGTTGCGCCAAAGCCGCACCACTTCGCGCTTGCAACATGACAGGCGCTGGTCCCATCTAGAGAAGGTGCTGAGACAATATGAGCTGGTGGAGCGGGTGCGCTCCTACGATCCCGACGCCGACGAGGCGCTGATCAACCGTGCCTACGTGTTTTCGATGAAGGCGCACGGATCGCAGACCCGCGCGTCGGGCGATCCTTATTTCAGCCACCCGATCGAGGTGGCGGGCATCCTCACCGACCTGAAGCTCGACGACGAGACCATCGTCACTGGCATCCTGCACGACACGATCGAGGACACCGTCGCCACCCCCGACGAGGTCGAACGGCTGTTCGGCGCCAATGTCGCGCGGCTGGTCGACGGGGTGACCAAACTCAGCAAGATCGAAGCGCAATCGGAAAGCGAGCGGGCCGCCGAGAATCTGCGCAAATTCCTGCTCGCGCTGAGCGGCGACATCCGGGTGCTGCTGGTGAAGCTCGCCGACCGCCTGCACAACATGCGCACGCTGCATCACATCCAGAAGGAGGACAAGCGCCGCCGCATCGCCCGCGAGACGATGGATATCTATGCTCCGCTCGCCGAGCGGATCGGCATGTACGAGATCATGAACGAGATGCAGACCTTGGCTTTCCGGCAACTGGAACCGGACGCCTATGCCTCGATCACCCGCCGTCTCTCACAGCTGCACGCCGAGGGCGGCGATATCGTCAGCCGGATCGGCCTCGGGCTTCAACTGCACCTCGCCGACAACGGCCTCGAAGCCGAAGTCACGGGACGCGAAAAGCATCCCTATTCGATCTGGCGCAAGATGGCCGAGCGCCACATCAGTTTCGAGCAATTGTCCGACGTCATGGCGTTCCGGGTGATCGTCGACGATGTCGACCAATGCTACCGCGCGCTGGGCCTCATCCAGCTGCGCTGGCCGATGGTCCCGGGCCGTTTCAAGGACTTCATCTCCACACCCAAGCGCAACGGCTATCGCAGCATCCACACCTCGGTCATCCACGACAGCAAGATGCGGATCGAGGTGCAGATTCGCACCCGCGAGATGCACCTCCAGGCCGAAAAGGGCCTTGCCGCCCACTGGGCCTACAAGGAAGGCAAGCCCGTCGCCGACATCCATGTCCCGTGGATCGACGATCTGGTCGAGATCCTCGATCATGCCGACAGCCCCGAGGAGCTGCTCGAGCATACCCGGATGGCGATGTACCAGGATCGGATCTTCGCTTTCACGCCCAAAGGCGAGCTGATCCAGATGCCCAAGGGCGCGACCCCGGTTGATTTCGCTTATGCGGTCCACACCCGGCTCGGCGACAAGACGGTGGGGGCCAAGGTCAACGGCCGAGTGGTTCCGCTTCGCACCCTGCTCGACAATGGCGACCAGGTGGAGATCCTGACCTCGGATGCGCAAACGCCCCAGCCCTCGTGGCTGCGCTTTGTCGCGACCGGCAAGGCGCGTTCGGCGGTGCGCCGCTTCGTCCGCCACAAGGAGCGCGACGAGACGGTCGAGCTCGGCGCCAAGATCTATGACGAGATCGTCGCCCGCCTGCCCGCCCCGCTGCCCAAGGAAGCGCTGCCCCGGGCGCTGAAGAAGCTCAAGATCGAGGACGAGGACGCGCTGATGATCGCCATCGCGCGCAAGCGGATCGGCGACGAGGCGCTGATGGAAGCGCTGATGCCGGGTTCCACCGGGGGCGATGTCGCGCCGCGCCCGGCCGCGCAGCGCCGCGCCATCTCGATTCGCGGACTGACCCCCGGCGTCGCTTTCCACCTTGCGCCCTGCTGCCACCCGATCCCCGGCGACCGCATCGTCGGACTGCGCCGCGAAGACGAGGAGATCGAGGTTCACGCCATTGGCTGCGACCTGCTTGCCAGCGGGATCGACGCCGACTGGCTCGACCTCAGCTGGAGCGACGATTCGGACGGCGCAACCGCGCGGCTGTGCATCATCCTGCGCGATGTGGCGGGCGCGCTCGGCACCATGGCGACGACGCTGGGCGCGAAAGGCGCCAACATCATCAATCTGGCGCAGGTCCACCGCGACGGGTCGTTCCACACCTTTCACGTCGACGTCGAAGTGCACGACCTCGCGCACCTCCACGCAATCATGGCCGCGCTTCGGGCGGCCGACGCGATCAGCAGCGTCGAGCGGGTTTAAGCCCGCCCGCGCGCCCGCTCGACTGCGCCGGCAGCGAGCACCGCCAGGGTCACCAGATCGGTCGCGCCCGCGGTCATCGGCGCGATCTGCACCGGCAGCTTCATGCCGATCAGGAACGGCCCGATCACGCTTTCCCCGCCCAGCACGCGCAGCAGCTTGGCCGACAGGCTGGCCGACTGAAGCCCGGGCATGATCAGGATATTGGCCGGGCCGTTGAGGCGGCTGAACGGATAATATTTGCGCTGCATCTCGTGATTGAGCGCGAGGTCGGGCGCCATTTCGCCTTCATATTCGAAATCGCACCGCCGCCCGTCGAGCAATTGCACCGCGTCGCGCAGATTGTCGACATAAGCGCCCGGCGGATTGCCGAAGGTCGTGTAGCTGACAAACGCCACCCGCGGTTCCTGCCCCATGCGGCGAGCGAAAGCGGCGGAGCGGATGGCGATCGAGGCGAGATCCTCGGCGGTCGGACGCTCGGTGACGGCGGTATCGGCAATCAGAACCGTCTGGTTCTGCCCGACCACGATATTGACCCCGAAGGGCGGCGCCCCTTCTTCCTGGTCGACCACCATCGACACCTGCCGCAGCGACTGGCTGAACGGGCGGGTGACGCCGGTGATCATCGCGTCCGCTTCGCCCAGCGAGAGCATCGCCGCAGCGAAATAATTGCGGTCCTGATTGACCATCCGCTCAATTTCGCGACGCAGGAAACCGCGGCGCTGGAGCCGGCCGTAAAGGTGATCCACCGCGCGCCCAACCAGGGGCGAGTTGCGGCTGTTCAGCACTTCATAGCCCATCGGATCGTCGACCCCGAGCTCGCGCAGGCGATCATGGACGTCCTCGCGGCCGACCAGCACCGGCGTGCCATAGCCGCCTTCCTTGAAGGCGATGGCAGCGCGAAGCACGACCTGCTCCTCGCCCTCGGCGAACAATACGCGCTTGGGCGCCGCCTTGGCCGCTTCGTAGGCGAGGCTGAGCACGCTGACGGTGGGATTGAGCCGTGCCCGCAGCGACTGGCGATAGGCCGCGAAATTCTCGATCGGATGCTGCGCGACCCCCGAACGCATGGCCGCTTCGGCAACCGCGGCGGGGACGACTTCCATCAGGCGCGGATCGAACGGCGCGGGGATGATATAATCGGCGCCGAAGCGCTGGCTGACCCCGCCATAGGCGGCGGCGACTTCTTCCGGCACCGCTTCGCGCGCCAGTTCGGCAAGCGCGTTGGCGGCGGCGATCTTCATCTCGTCGTTGATCGCCGTCGCCCGTACGTCGAGCGCGCCGCGGAAGATGAAGGGGAAGCCGAGCACATTGTTGACCTGATTCGGATAATCCGACCGGCCGGTGGCGACGATCGCGTCGGGCCGCGCGGCCTTGGCTTCGGGCGGGGTGATCTCCGGATCGGGATTGGCCATCGCGAAGATGATCGGCTGCGGCGCCATCTCGGTCACCCATTCGGGCTTCAGCGCCTTCGCCGCCGACAGGCCGAGGAACACGTCGGCCCCGACCAGCGCGTCGGCAAGGCTGCGCTTATCGGTCACCACCGCATGCGCGCTCTTCCACTGGTCGAGATCATCGCGGCCTTTGTGAATGACGCCGGTGCGGTCGCACATGATGACATGGTCGCCGCGCACGCCCATCGCCTTGATGAGCTCGGTGCAGGCGATGGCGGCGGCGCCCGCGCCGTTCACCACCACCTTGACGTCCTTCAACTCGCGCCCGGTCAGCAGGCAGGCGTTGATCAGGCCCGCGGCGGTGATGATCGCCGTGCCGTGCTGATCGTCGTGAAAGACCGGGATGTTCATCCGCTCGCGCAGCGTCTGCTCGATCACGAAGCAGTCGGGCGCGGCGATGTCCTCGAGATTGATGCCGCCGAAGCTCGGCTCCATCAGCGCGACGGCATTGATGAACGCGTCGGGATCACGGGTGTCGAGCTCGATATCGATCGAATCGACGTCGGCGAAGCGCTTGAACAGCACCGCCTTGCCTTCCATCACCGGCTTGGACGCCAGCGCGCCGAGATCGCCGAGGCCGAGGATGGCGGTGCCGTTGGAGATCACCGCGACGAGGTTGCCCTTGGCGGTGAAGTCATAGGCGCAGCCCGGGTTGTCGGCGATCGCCCGCACCGGCACCGCGACGCCGGGCGAATAAGCGAGGCTGAGGTCGCGCTGCGTCGCCATCGGCTTGGAGGCGACGATCTCGATCTTTCCGGGCCGGCCGCGCGAGTGGAAATGCAGCGCCTCGGCTTCGGAGAACTTCACATTGCTTTCGGACATGGCCGAAGCCTTTAGCCGCCCTTGCCCGTCATTGCGAGCGAAGCGAAGCAATCCAGTAGTGACGTGGTGGATTGCTTCGCCTGCGGCTCGCAATGACGAAGGCGACAAGCTAAGCCGACAGAATGGCCCGGGCCGACGCCGACACCCCGATGATGCAGCAATATCACCGCCTCAAGGAAGAGGCCGGTGACGCCTTGCTGTTCTACCGCATGGGCGATTTCTTCGAATTGTTCTTCGAAGATGCCAAGACCGCCGCCGCCTGCCTCGACATCGCGCTGACCAAGCGTGGCGACGGCGTGCCGATGTGCGGCGTGCCCTGCCATTCGGCCGAAAGCTATCTCGCCCGCCTGATCCGCGCCGGCCACCGCGTAGCCATCGCCGAGCAGATCGAAAGCCCGGCCGAGGCGCGCAAGGCGCGTGGCTCCAAGGCGCTGGTCGAACGCGCGATCGTCCGGCTGGTGACGCCGGGCACGCTGACCGAGGACACGTTGCTCGACAGCGGCTCGGCCAACTGGCTGGCGGCGGTCGGGCGCGCCGGCGACGACTGCGCCATTGCCGCCTGCGACATTTCGACCGGACGATTCGAACTGGTCGCCTGCGCCGCCCATGAACTCGCCGCCGAACTGGCGCGGCTCGGGCCCGCCGAAGTCATCGGGGGCGAGCCGCTTCCCGGGATAGAAGCACGCTGGGGTTACGAAGGCTTCGACAGTGCGGGCGGCGAACGGGCGCTGAAGCGGCGCTTCGGGCTGGGCGATCTCGACGGTCTCGGCAGCCCGGGACGGGCCGAGCTGGCGGCGGCGGGCGGCCTGCTGGCCTATCTCGACGCCACCCAGCGCGAGGCGACCGCCTTTCTCGGCCTGCCGCGCCGGGTCCAGCGCTCGGCGCACATGGCGATCGATGCGGCGACCCGCACCAGCCTCGAAATCTGCCGCACTGCGGAGGGCGCGATCGCGGGCTCGCTGCTCGGCGAGGTCGACCGCTGCGTCACCGCCGCCGGGCGCCGCCTGCTCGGCAGCGATCTCGCCGCACCGCTGACCGACCGCGCCGCCATCGAGGACCGGCTCGACCTCGTCGCCTGGTTTGCCGAAGAACCGATCCGCCGCGATCGCCTCCGCACCGCCTTGCGTAGCCTCCCCGATCTCGGCCGCGCCCTCGGGCGGCTGGTCGCCGGCCGCGGCGGGCCGCGCGATCTCGCCGCGTTGCGCGACGGCCTTGGCGGCGCGGCCGAGCTCGCCGCCACCCTCGGCGGACAGGCGCTTCGTCCCCGCTTGCTCGACACCCTGCTGCCGCAGCTTGGCGGTCACGAGGTGCTGACCGACGCGCTAGGCCGCGCGCTCATCGCCAGCCCGCCGCTCGATGCCGCCAAAGGGGGCTTCATCGCCGAAGGCTTCGATCCCGAACTCGATGCCTTGCGATCGGCTTCCAGCGACGGCCGCCGCGCGATTGCCGATCTGGAAGGCCGCTACCGCGAAGCGACCGGTGTCGCCGCGCTCAAGATCCGGCACAATGCCGTGCTCGGCTACCATGTCGAAGTGCCGGCCAAGCATGCCGACAAGCTGCTTGCCCCCGACAGCGGCTTCACCCACCGCCAGACGATGGCGGGCGCGGTCCGCTTCAACAGCCCGGCGCTGCACGAGGAAGCGAGCCGCGTGCTCGAAGCCGGCGGTCACGCACTGACGCTGGAGCATGCCCATCTCGCCCGCCTGACCGCCGCCGCCGTCGCCGAAGCCGCGCCGATCAGCGCCACCGCCGATGCGCTCGCCCGGATCGACGTCGCCGCCGCGCTGGCCGAACGCGCGAGCGAAGGCGGCTGGGTCCGCCCCGCGCTCGACGATACGCCCTGCCTCGAGATCGAAGGCGGCCGCCACCCGGTGGTCGAGCGCGCGCTGGCACGCAGCGGCGATCGCTTCGTCGCCAACGATTGCTGCCTTGAGCCGAGCGACCGCCTGTGGCTGATCACCGGCCCCAACATGGGCGGCAAATCGACTTTTCTCCGCCAGGTCGCGCTGATCGCCCTTCTGGCCCAGGCCGGCAGCTTCGTCCCCGCTTCGCACGCCAAGGTCGGCCTGGTCGACCGCCTGTTCAGCCGCGTCGGCGCTTCCGACAATCTCGCGCGCGGCCGTTCGACCTTCATGGTCGAGATGGTCGAAACCGCCGCCATCCTCGCCCAGGCGACGCAGAAGAGCCTCGTCATCCTCGACGAGATCGGGCGCGGCACGTCGACCTATGACGGGCTCGCCATCGCCTGGGCGGTGGTCGAGGCGATGCACGACGAGGCCAAGTCGCGGACGCTGTTCGCCACCCATTATCATGAGCTGACCCGCCTCGCCGGACGGCTGCCCTGCCTGTCGCTGCACAATGTCCGAGCGCGTGAGTGGAAGGGCGATCTCGTCCTGCTGCACGAAGTCGCGGAAGGCGCGGCGGATCGCAGTTACGGCATCGCGGTGGCACGGCTGGCGGGCCTGCCTCCGACGGTCGTCGCCCGCGCGAAATCGGTGCTGGCAAAGCTCGAAGCAGGACGCGATGCCACCGGCGGGATTGCCGCGGGGCTCGACGATCTGCCCCTGTTCGCGGCGGCGGCGGCGAGCGAACCGCAGGCCGATCCGCTGGCCGACGCGCTGGGCGAGATCGACCCCGATGCACTCACCCCGCGCGAGGCGCTCGAAGCTCTGTACCGCCTGAAGACGCTTGCTCAGCTTTCGCCGTAAAGCCCGATTGCGTCGAACATCACCGACAGCGCTGCGCGTTCGTCGGGGTCGAGCGCCGGGTTCCACACCTCCAGCAACAGGATGATTCGCGTCTCGTCGCTGTCGTTAAAGGCTTCATGCTCGATCGAATCGTCGAACAGCAGGGCCTTGCCCGCTTCGACCTGCCGAACGTGATTGCCAACCCTCAGGCGGCAACCGTCGGGAACGATCAGGGGAATGTGGCAGATCAGCCGGGTGTTGAGCATCCCCCAGTGCGGCGGGATGTGGGTGTGCGGGCGAAGCTGTGAGAACAGGATATTGGGCGCGCGGCCGGGGATCATCGGGATCGGGGCCGCCTCCAGCGCCTTCATCGTCGTCGGGCAGCGCGCGGCATTGTCAGGCACCACCGCGCCATCCTTCCACAGGTAAAGCGCGCTCCAGCGGGGGTCGCCCAGCAACGCATGCCCGCGGTTGGCGCGGGTGGCATCGCCCTGCACATAAGGCGCGAAACCGTCCCCGCTGAGCAAAGCCTCCACTTCCCGCCGCATCGCCGGTGCCGCCGCTTCGAGGTCGGCGATCCACGGGAAAGCGCCCGTGTCGTAAAAGGCGATCTGCGGCAGGCCGGGATAGAAGAAGCTGGTCGGCTGCTGCAGCTGGACCGGCGCCTCCCCCTGTAGAATAGCGATCGCTTCTGAAAACCGCTCCGGTCGCCGCTCGCCAAGTCCGCCGTCCCGAAGACGCTGCTCGAGATGGTCGCCGAACCTCTTCTGGGCCGAGGAGATGATCTCGCGCGCCCGCGCCAGCCGCTCGGCAAGCGCAGGCGGCGGATTTGCCGGCGCCTGCGACAAGGCCAAAGAGAGAAAGCTTACCGCGGCGCGATCGTCCCCGCGCTCCGCGATCAGTTCGCCCTTGGCCAGCAAGGCCTGGACGAACCGCCCGTCGAGCTGAAGCGCGCGATCCAGCGCCGCTTCGCAGCCGGCCGTGTCGCCCCCGGCCCGGCGGGCCTCGGCCAACAGCAGCCACAAGGGCGGCGGTGCGTCGGCACGAACCGCCTGCTCTTCGAGAAAAGAACGCGCGCCCGGGTCGCCGCGACGCAGGCGCTCGAGTGCCGAAGCAAGAACGGTCGGCCAATCGGACAAGATTGTCTTTCTCTTTGTCGGCGGGGACGAAGCAAAGGCTAGCAGTGTCGGCTCGCCGTTCAAGGCGCGATTGGGTACACGGGATCGCAATGGCCGACCTGCCTTCCCTGTCCGACCGGCTCGCGGCCTATCGCGCCGACCTGGAACGCCGCGTCCGGGACGATCCCACTTGCGGCCGCGATCATGCGGCGTTCGTGTCCGCGTTCACCGACAGCCTCGTGCGCCAGGCGTTCGCCGACGCACGCGCGGCCTATCCCAACCCCAATCCGTCCGCCGCCGAACGGGTCAGCCTGGTCGCGCTCGGCGGCTATGGGCGCGGCGAGATGGCGCCGTTCAGCGACATCGACCTCATGTTCCTGACCCCCACCCCGCGCGCGCCGTGGTGCGAGCAGGTGATCGAAGCGACGCTCTACGCCTTGTGGGACGCCAAGCTGAAAATCGGCCAGGCGATCCGCACCATTCCCGAACTGCTTCACCTGGCGCGTGAGGACATGACCGTCCGCACGGCAATGCTGGAATCGCGGCTGGTCGACGGCGACGCTGCCCTGTTCGACGAAGCCCGCACCCGCTTTCGCGATGAAATCGTCGCCGGCAGCGCGGCCGAATTCGTGTCCGCCAAGCTTGCCGAGCGCGATGCCCGGCACGAGAAATTCGGGGACAGCCGCTATCTGGTCGAACCCAACGTCAAGAATGGCAAGGGCGCGCTGCGCGACCTCCAGACCTTGCTGTGGGTCGGCCGCTACGTCCGCGACATCCAGAGCTCCGCCGAACTGGTCGATGCGGGGCTGCTGACTCCCGCCGAATTCGCACGCTTCGACCGGGCCGAGCGGTTTTATTGGTCGGTCCGCTTTCTTCTTCACCTCGCGACGGGGCGCGCCGAAGAACGAATGAGCTTCGCCCACCAGCGCGAGCTGGCCGCCGCGCTCAACTATGCCGACCGCCCGGGCAAGAGCTCGGTCGAGCGGTTCATGCACATGTACTTCCTTCAGGCCCGCAGCGTCGGCGACCTGACCGGCCAGTTCCTCGCCCAGCTCGACGAGCAACTCGGCGACAAGGGCCGCCGCTTCGCGCTGCCGACCTTTCTCCGCCGCCCGCGCCGGCTCGGCGGGTTCGTCATCAGCCGCGGCCGGCTGGCGCTGCCGCACGACCGCTTCCTGCGCGAAGACCCGCGCCGGCTGGTCGCGCTGTTCGCGCTCGCCGCCCGCGAGAAGCTCGAGATCCACCCCAGCGCGATGCGCGCCGCGACCCGCGATGCGCGGCTGGTCGAACAGGTCCGCGACGATCCCCACGCCAACGCCCTGTTCCTCGACGTGCTGACCACGCGTGAGCATCCCGAACTGGTGCTGCGCTGGATGAACGAAGCCAACGTGTTCGGCCGCTTCGTGCCCGACTTCCGCCGCGTCGTCGCGCAGATGCAGTTCGACATGTATCATCACTACACCGTCGACGAGCACACCATCCGCGCGGTCGGCCTGCTGGCCGCGATCGAGCGTGGCGAGCTTGGCGACGACCACCCGCTCGCCACCGCCCTGTTCCGCCAGATCGGATCACGGCGCGTGCTCTACGTCGCGGTGCTGCTCCACGACATCGCCAAGGGCCGCAAGGGCGACCATAGCATCCTGGGCGAAGAAGTGGCCCGAGAGCTATGCCCCCGCTTCGGCCTCGACCCCGGCGAAACCGATACGGTCGCCTGGCTGGTCCGCCATCATCTCCTGCTCAGCCACACCGCGTTCAAGCGCGATCCGGCGGACCCAAAGACGATCGATGACTTCGTTGCCGTGGTCCAAAGCCCCGAGCGGCTGCGGCTGCTGCTGATCCTCACCGTGGTGGACATCAGGGCGGTGGGGCCGGGCGTCTGGACCGAGTGGAAGCGCAAGCTCATCCGCACCCTCTACGATCTCGCCGAGGAACGGCTTCGCCTGGGGCACAAGCAGCGGGGGCGAGCCGAAGAGATCGCGCTTCGCCAGGGCCAGCTTTCGCGCGCGCTGGGCTGGGCGGAAGCGCCGGCGAAAGCGCATGCGCGGCGGCTCCCCGACAGCTACTGGCTGGCCGAACCGCCCGAAATCGCGCTCGACAACGCACGGCAAATCGTCGCCGCCGAAGCCGTCCCCGGGCCGCTCGACCCCTCGGTCCGGGTCGAGCCGGGCACCGACGCCGCAACCAGGGTCACGGTCTACACCGCCGACCGGCCAGGCCTGTTCTTTCGCATTGCGGCGGCGCTTGCGGCGGCCGGCGCAGAGATCGTGGATGCGCGCATTCACACCACCAGGGACGGCATGGCGCTCGACAATCTGCTGGTCCACGACCGCCAGGGCCAGCCCTATGGCGACCGCCGCCGCCGCCAGCGCCTCGCCAGGGCGGTCACCGCGGCGCTGGGCTCAGGCCCGCCCCCCGAGCTGCCCGAAGTCGCCCCTTCCGCCTTCGAGGTCGCGCCCTCCATCACTATTGCCGAAGGCGCCTCGCGCCGCTTCACAGTGGTCGAGGTGCAAGCGGCCGATCGCCCCGGCCTGGTCGCCGCGCTAGCCCGCGCCATTTTCGAGCAGCAGGTAGCGATTCATTCGGCGCATATCGCCACCTTTGGGGAGCGCGCGGTCGACGTCTTCTATCTCGCGAGCGAAACGGGTCGCAAACTGACCGCCGAGGAGATTGCGCGGCTGCGACCCGCCCTGCTCGTCGCCGCGAGCCAGCCCCGCCAGGATTCGGCCGCCGCCTGACCCGATAAAGAAAAAGGCCCCGCGGTCGCCCGCGAGGCCCTCCCCCTGTCAAAACGATTGCGCCTCAGAGGCGGGTGCGAACCGTCAGGCCGTAGGTGCGCGGTTCGGCGAGGAAGGCGCCGAACAGCTGGTTCGAACGGGCATAGAAGCCCTGCTGGACACCGCGCTGCGTGCCCGACCCTTGCGCGAAGGCATCGAACGCGACCTGCAGATAATCCTCGTTGAAGAGGTTCTGCGCCCACAGTTCGACCGCCCAGCGGCGATCCGGCCCCTGGATGCCGATGCGGCCATTCACCACCGCATAGGAGTTCTGTACCTTCTCGAGATCGAGATCCGAGCCGGTGTTGAACTTCGACTGGTAGCGGGCATCGACATAGAACAAGGCGCGAATGCCGCTGTCGGTGATCCGCGGGTTGAAGCTCATCGAGCCGGTCCCGACGAACGCCGAGCTGTTGGATAGGCGGCGGCCCGGCAGCTGGAACAGCGCGTTGGTCAGCGGATTGCCGTTCGTGCCGACCAGATTGTTGGCGTAGCGGGTGTTCACGAAGGTGGTGCCGATGTTGACCGAAACGTCGGTGATCGGACGCATGAACACCTCGACCTCAACGCCCTTGCTGGTCACGCCCGGCTTGGTGTCGCCCGTGCACCGGCCCGTGAGCGGGCTGTTGTCGCGGTCCGCGCCGCCCAGATCGTCCTTACAGGCATTGACGTTCTCGACGATGAAGCGCGTGCCGTCGAAGGTGTTGAGCTGGAAGTCCTCGAACCGCTGAAGGAAGGCGGCGACGTTGATGTCGATGCCGCGGCCGTTGAACTTCCCGCCAATTTCATAGGCATTGTTGATTTCGGGCGCGAACTGCAGGCCGTCGAGGCTCGCGGTCGGAAGCACCGGACCGTTGTTGTTCTGGCGCGCAAGACCGGCGCGATCGAGGTTGAAGCCGCCGCCCTTGTAGCCGCGCGAATAGCTCGCATAGGCCAGCAGCTGGTCGGTCGGCTTGTAGCTGATCACCGCGGTGCCGGAGAATTCGCTCTCCTTTTTGCGGCTTCCGGCCGGGTTGAAATTGCCGCCCGGAACCGCCGGGTTGAAGCAGGCGAGCTGCTGCAGCGCGGCGAGCGGGCTGCCGAGCAGCGAGCGGCAGATCACATTGTTGTCGGTGAAGCGCGCATCCAGCTCCTTGACCTCACGCGTGTAGCGCAGGCCAAGGGTGACCTTCAGGCGATCGGTGACGTCGAAGATGTTGTGGGTGAACAGCGCCATGTTGTTGCTGGTCTGGTTGTAGACGTCGAGCAGGCCGACGTTGTTCAGCGTCGCGGTCGGCTGACCCAGCGCCGCGGCAATGCTGCCGAAGCCCGGACGCGCCGGGTTGGCGGTAATCACGGGAAGAATGGCGAGCAGCTGCTGGCGCTGGGCTTCGGTGACGCCCGGCACCGAGCCGGCACGCAGGGCGGCAAGGGTACCTGCGACGACGGCGGTGTTGATGCAGCTCGACCCCACCAGCGGGCTCGGCGCGATGGCGGTCGGAAGAACGCCATTGATCAGCAGGCAGTTGGCGAACCGCTCATAATCCGAACCGTAGGACAGATTGTCCGACACGTTCAGCTTTTCGTTGGCGTAATAGCCACCGACCAGCCAGTCGAGGCGGCCGTTGAAGGCCTCGCCCTGAAGACGAAGCTCCTGGGTGAAGGTCTTGAACTGGTTGTAGCTGTTGCCGTCCGCGGCGCGGTGCAGGATGTCGAGGTTGTTGTAGTCGGCGTCGGTGCCGCGAGTCCACTTGTTGTAGCGGTAGGCGGTGATCGAGGTCAGCTCGGCGCCGCCGAAGTCGTGAACGACCTCGCCCGACAGGCCCCAGTCGCGCACGTCGCTCTGATAGCCGTAGCCCGGGGTCCAGGTGGCGCGGCGGGCATAGGTGTCGTCGTTGATGACCGCGCCCAGCGCCTGAAGCAGCGGCTTGGCGGTCGAGGTCGTGCGGCCGCTGATGATCGCGTCGGTCGCCGGCAGGTAAGACGCCGCGCAGCAGGTCTCGTCGCGGTCGGCGAAGTCGCCGATCAGGCGCACCGAGGTCGCATCGCTCGGCTGGAACAGCAACTGACCGCGCAGGAGGTAGCGGTTGCGATCATTGGCGTCCTCGCCGGTGATCGAATTGGTGATGAAGCCGTCGCGCTTGACGTACACGCCATCGACTCGGGCGGCGACCGTCGAGGTGAGCGGACCGGTCAGGCCGAGCTCCAGGCGGCGGAAGTCGTAGTTGCCGATGTCGATCTGGCCGTTGGCGCCGAACTGGAAGCGCGGCTTGGCGGTGATCACCGAGATGATGCCGGCCGAGGCGTTGCGGCCGAAGAGCGTCCCCTGCGGACCGCGCAGCACTTCGACGCGGTCGATCTGGCCAAGTTCGGTCAGGCCGACGCCGGTACGCGAACGATAGACGCCGTCGATAAAGGTCGCGACCGAGCTTTCGAGGCCGGGGTTGTCGCCGACGGTGCCGATGCCGCGGATACGGGCCACACCCGCGCCGGCTTCGGACGAGGTCGAGGAGACCTGCAGCGAGGGCGACAGCTGCTGGAGCTGGCGAAGGTCGGTGGCACCCGAATTTTCAAGGCTTTCCGCGGTGACGGCGCTGACCGCCAGCGGCACGTCCGACAGCGCTTCGTTACGGCGGGTGGCGGTGACGACGATGTCGCCATTGTCGCTGCTCGGGGCCTGCTGGGCGGTGTTGTCGACCGCAGCCGCTTCGGCAGTGGCGCCGTCGGTCGGCTGGGCGGCACCCTGGTCGGTGTCGGTCGACTGGGCGAAGGCCGGAGTCGAAATGGCGAACAGGCCCGCCGAAAGCAGCCAGATGGACTTGCGCATGAAGGAACCCCTCCTAACAAAACTGTAAGGGAGGGGCCTAGAGCAGCCGCGCCGCTCTTGGGAAGCGGGCCACGGGGTCAGCTGCGCGAAGAAAACGAAATGTTACCGGGCAGCAACATCATGCGGTGCAACAAGAATTCGTGCTGCACCGCACACTGGCATTATCGTACTTACTGCCGTGAATAGTTGCTTTGCGAAGAAGTCATGGCTTTTCCGCCACATCCGTTACTTGGGTGACAGCACCATCAGCATTTGCCGGCCTTCCATCCGCGGATGGGCCTCGACCTTGGCAATTTCGCCAGTTTCCGAGGCAACCCGCTGAAGCACCGCCATGCCGAGCTGGCCATGTGCCATCTCGCGGCCACGGAATCGCATGGTGACCTTGACCTTGTCCCCGTCGCCCAGGAACTCGACGACCTTTTTCATCTTGGTGTCGTAGTCGTGGTCGTCGATATTGGGACGCATCTTGATCTCCTTGATCTCCTGCGTCTTCTGCCGCTTGCGCTGCTCGTTGGCCTTTTTCTGGGCTTCATATTTGAAGCGGCCGATATCGAGGAACTTGGCGACGGGCGGATCGGCATTGGGGCTGATCTCGACCAAATCGAGCCCGACTTCGGCAGCCTGCTCGATCGCTTCACGCGTATACATCACGCCGAGGTTCTCGCCATTTTCGTCGATCACCCGCACCTTCTGGCTTTGGATGAATTCGTTGTAGCGAGGACCGGAAAGCTGGGGCGGCGCCAGGGGGCGCCTCATTGGCGGACGTATAACGCAATCTCCATTGGTAATTGAACAACTGTGCCAGCTAGGCCCTTCGCCCTCGACTGAAAAGAGGGCGACACGACCACCCGTGCATTTTGTGGCGGCCTGTGGCGGAGTGGCGTCAGGGCCGACCTCTCGTCGCCCGCTGCCACATCTCCTACATAGGAAGCCGAAGAGAGGATACCAATGCTCGAGTTTCTTGGCGGACTGCTGCTGTTCTTCCTGACCCTGATGGTGTTGGCGGTCTGGCTCGGAATCCGGATGGCCCGCCGGCTGATGCGCACCGCGCGCGGTTTCGCCGGCAGCTTCACGCAAGGGATGCCGAGCTTTTCAGCGATCCCCGATCCACGCTGGGCGCGGCTCGCGGCCCTGCTCGACCGCCGCCAGCGCGAAGCGGCGCGGGTCGCGCGCGAGCGGATCGCCGCCCTGCTGGCCGAGCGCGGTTCGGCGGCGCTGACCCCCGACGAAGCGCAACTGATGATCAGCTGCGAAAAGCGCGTGCCCGAACTCATCGACACCTGCCTCGACCGCTGCCGCACCGCGCGTCCCACCGAGCGCTGCGATTATGCCGCGCCGACGCTGGAGCGGCTGGTCCGGATCGGCGAGGAAGCCGAAGCGACACGGCAGGCGATCCGCGCCCGCGACGACGGACGCCTCACCACCATGCACCATTATTTCGACGCGGTGACCGCGAAGAACTAGGCCCCGCGAAGGTCGGGCGGGGTCGCTTCGGCCTTGAGCATCGCCATCGCCTCGTCGAGGCTCAGCACCTGCTGACGCTCTTCCGAGCCCAAGCGGCGGACAGCGACGGTGCCTTCCTCCGCCTCGCGCTTGCCGACGACCAGCAGCAGCGGGACCTTGGCGAGGCTGTGTTCGCGCACCTTGTAGTTGATCTTCTCGTTGCGCGTGTCGGCCTCGACCCGGAAGCCCGCGGCCTGAAGCTTGGCGGTCACCTCGTTGGCATAGCCATCGGCGTCCGACACGATGGTCGCAACCACCGCCTGCACCGGGGTCAGCCACAGCGGCAGGTTGCCGGCGAAATGTTCGATCAGGATGCCGATGAAACGCTCGAACGTGCCGAGGATCGCGCGGTGCAGCATCACCGGACGATGGCGCTCGCCGTCCTCGCCGATGTAGCTCGCATCCAGCCGCTCGGGCAGCACGCGGTCGGACTGAATGGTGCCGACCTGCCAGGTCCGGCCGATTGCGTCGGTGAGGTGGAATTCGAGCTTGGGCGCATAGAAGGCGCCCTCGCCCGGCAATTCCTCCCAGCCGAACTCCGGCGTCGCACGCCCGCTCGACACGACCGCCTCGCGCAGTTCGGCCTCGGCCTTGTCCCACATCTCCTCGCTGCCGAAGCGCTTGTCGGGACGCAGCGCCAGCTTCACCGCATAGTTGGTAAAGCCGAGATCGCGGTAGATGCCGTCCAGCAGGTCGCAGAAATCGCGCACTTCCTGCACCAGTTGGTCCTCGCGGCAGAAGATGTGCGCATCGTCCTGCGTGAACTGGCGCACCCGCATGATGCCGTGCAGCGCGCCGTGCGGCTCATTGCGGTGACAGCAACCGAATTCGGCCATGCGCAAGGGCAGCTCGCGATAGCTGGTGATGCCCTGCTTGAAGATCAGCACGTGTGCCGGGCAGTTCATCGGCTTCAATGCCATCCACTCGGCATCGTCGCTGACCAGTGGACCTTCGTCCTCGGTGTTGGGCACCTCGTCGGGGATGACGAACATGTTCTCGCGATACTTGCCCCAGTGGCCGGACTTCTCCCACTGGCGGGCGTCCATCACCTGCGGGGTCTTGACCTCGTGATAGCCCGCCGCATCGAGCTTGCGGCGCATATACGCCTCGAGCTGCCGCCAGATCAGGAAGCCTTTGGGGTGCCAGAAAACGCTGCCATGCGCTTCGGCCTGGAGGTGGAACAGGTCCATCGCCTGGCCCAACTTGCGATGATCGCGCTTGGCCGCTTCTTCCAGCCGCGTCAGGTGCTCGGCCAGCTGCTTCTTGTTGAGCCACGCCGTGCCATAGATGCGCGACAGCATCGGGTTTTTGGGATCGCCGCGCCAGTAGGCGCCCGACACGCGGGTCAACTTGAACGCCTGCGGATCGAGCTTGCCGGTGCTCGCCAAATGCGGCCCGCGGCAAAGGTCCATCCACGCATCCTCGCCCTTGCCGGAGCGATACATGGTGATGGTCTGGTCGGCGGGCAGTTCCATCACCCACTCGGCCTTGAAGCGCTCACCGGTGCGGGCGAAGAAATCGCGCACGTCCTCGCGCTTCCACACTTCGCGGATCAGCGGCTCGTCGGCGGCGATGACACGGCGCATCGCGTCCTCGATCGCGGGCAGGTCTTCCTCGGTGAACGGACCGCGGCCCTCGGCCGGCGCGAAGTCGTAATAGAAACCGTCGTCGGTCGCGGGTCCGAAGGTGATTTGCGTGCCGGGATACAGCTTCTGCACCGCTTCGGCGAGGACATGGGCATAGTCGTGGCGAACCAGCTCCAGCGCATCCTTTTCGTCGCGCGCGGTGATCAGCGCGAGCTCGGCATCTTCCTCGAACGGGCGCATGATATCGCGCATTTCGCCGTTCACACGCGCGGCAAGCGCGGCCTTGGCGAGGCCCGGCCCGATGGCCGCGGCGACGTCGGCCGGGGTCGAGCCTTCCGGCATCTCCCGCACGGTGCCGTCGGGAAGCGAGATTCGGAACATCTTGGACATGGCCGCCCCTTAGCGGGTGCGGCAACCGCTGTGCACCCCCTTGGGCGTCAGCGCTTGACCTCGCGCATCTTCATCGGCGCAGCGCAGCCGGCGACCCGGCGGTCGACCGCCATAAAGGTCTGCGCCGGCGGCAGCTCGCCGAGCTTGCGGAGCCCGAGCCGCTTGCCCTGCTTGCGGGCAAGGCTCATCGGCGTTTCGGGGCAGCGGTCGTCGGCGTAGGGGCTTTGCACCGGCATCGGAGCCGCGGGACGGACCGGCGTGGCGGCCGGCGCAGCGCCAAGCAGCGGCACGGCGGCGAGGATGGCGAAAGCACGCATCGGCAATTCCTCCTGCAGACGCTTATACCACGGACGGGGTCAGACCGTGAAGCTTTCCCCGCAGCCGCAGCTGCCCTTGGCGTTGGGATTCTCGAAGACGAAACCGGCGGTGAAATCGTCTTCGCGCCAGTCCATGATCGAGCCGATCAGGTACAGAATCGAGCCCCCATCGACGTAGAAGGTGCCGCCGGGCGTTTCGATCTTCTCGTCGAAGCTGTTTTCGGCGGTCACATAATCGACCGAATAAGCAAGACCCGAGCAGCCCCGGCGCGGGGTCGACAGCTTGACCCCGATGGCGTCCGCCGGGGCCTGCGCCATGAGGTTGGCGACGCGCTGCTCGGCGGCAGGGGTCAACGTGATCGCGGCCGGGCGCGGACGGCGGGTGGCGGTGGTCGCGTCGGCCATCACAGCATCCCCAGTTCGAGCCGGGCTTCGTCGCTCATCTTGCTGGGGTCCCACGGCGGATCCCACACCAGCTTCACCTCGGCATCGCGCACGCCCGGCACCGACAGCACACGGATCTCGACCTCGCCCGGCATCGATTCGGCAACCGGGCAATGCGGGGTGGTCAGCGTCATCAGCACCGTCGCATCGCCGTCGTCGGTCACGCTGACGTCGTAAATCAGGCCAAGCTCATAGATATCGACCGGGATCTCGGGGTCGTAGATCGTCTTCAGCGTCTCGACGATCGCAGCCTGCAGATCGCCGCCAGCACCGCCCGCAGGCGACTCTTCCGGCTCCTGATTGAGGAAGCCGGCGAGATAGTCGCGCTTGCGCTCGAACGTCTCGGCCGGCGATTCCACCCCGACCCGGGCCTTGGGCGGCGGGGCGACCGCGTCCACTTCCTCGGTCTCGATCTTGCGTTGTTCGTTCATCCGAAGATCCGCTTCACTTTCTTCAGGCCCTCGACCAGCGCGGCGATGTCCTCGCTGTTCGAATGAGCCGCAAAACTCGCCCGGCAGGTGGCGGGCACGCCGAGCAATTGCATCAACGGCTGAGCGCAATGATGCCCGGCCCGGATCGCCACGCCTTCGTCGTCCAAGATGGTGCCGACGTCGTGGGGATGCACCCCCTCGACCTCGAAACTGACGATCCCGGCGCTTTCTTCCGGCCCGAACAGGCGGACGAAGCCGAGGTCGCGCAGCGCCGCGCGGCATTCGGCGACGAGGGCCGTTTCATGCGCGTGGATGCGCTCAATGCCGATCCCCTCGACCCAGTCGATCGCGGCGGCGAGCCCGATCCCGCCGACGATATGCGGGGTGCCCGCTTCGAACCGCTGCGGCGGGGGCATGAAGGTAGTGCGCTCGAACGTGACCCGATCGATCATCGCCCCGCCGCCCTGCCACGGCGGCATCGCATCGAGCAGCGCCTTGCGGCCCCACAGCACACCGATCCCGGTCGGGCCATACAGCTTGTGGCCCGAGTAAGTGTAGAAATCCGCGCCGCTTGGCCCGACGTCGATCGCCACCCGCGGCGCCGCCTGGCAGCCGTCGAGCAGCAGCAGCGCGCCCTTGGAGTGCGCGATCTCCGCCGCGCGGCTCACATCAAGAATCGAGCCGAGCACGTTCGACACATGCGCAAAGGCGACCACGCGATGCTCGTCGCTGATCATCGCCGCCGCCGCATCGAGGTCGATCCGTCCGTCGGCGGTCAGCGGCACGGCGTCGATCTGATAGCCGGCAAGCTGCCACGGCACGATGTTGCTGTGATGCTCGAGCGCCGACAGCAGCACCCGGCCGCGGCCTTCCTTGGGCAACACCTGCGCGACGAGATTGATCGCCTCGGTCGCGCCGCGGGTGAAGACCACTTCCTCCGCCGCACCGCCGATGAACGCGCCCGCCCGCGCCCGCGCCGCTTCATACGCCAGCGTCATGTCGGCGCTGCGCTGATATACCCCGCGGTGCACGCTGGCATAATCCTGCGCATAGGCTTGGCCGATCGCGTCGATCACCGCCTGCGGCTTCTGCGCGGAGACGGCAGAGTCGAGATAATGCCAGCCGGCAATCGCCGGGAATTGGTCGCGCACGTCCAATCCAATCGTCACCCCGGACTCGATCCGGGGTCCCGCTTCTTGCCCCTCAGACGAAGAAGCGGGATCCCGGGTCGAGCCCGGGATGACGGAGGAAAGATCAATCACCGCGCCACCTCGCGCAGCAGACGGCGGGTTTCCGCGATCAGTTCCTCGCGGCGATCGTCGGGCGCGTCGTCCCACAATTGCAGTACGAAGCCTTCCAGCAGCAGCGCCTTGGCGCTGGCCGGATCAAGCCCGCGCGACAGGGCGTAGAACAACTGGTCCGCGTCGAGCTCACCGACGCTGGCGCCATGCGCGCACTTCACATCGTCGGCATAGATCTCGAGCTCGGGCTTGCAATTTGCCGTCGCGCCGCGATCCAGCAGCATGGCCTTGACCGACTGCTCGCCATCAACCTTCTGGGCATGACGCGCCACCGCCACCTTGCCGAGGTAAGAGCCCGTCGAGGTTCCGGCGAGCACGCTGCGGACGACCTGGTTCGACGTGCCTTCGGGCTCGACGTGGCGGACGACAGTGACGATCTCCTGCGTCGCCTTGCCGCCGGCGATGTTGGCGGCATGGAGCGCGAAGTGGCCGCCTTCGTGCACCGTCACATCGACCTCGATCCGGCCGTATTCGGTGCAGCCGTTGAGCGCGAATAGCGACAGGGTGGCGCCCGGCTCGACGATCACGGCCGCACGGTGGATCTCGACGGGTTCGGCGCCGGCGATCAGCACATGGTGATGCTGCTCACCGGCCGGAATGACGATCTCTTGCGGCGCGGCAAGCTCGTGCCAGACGCGATCGAGCGCGGCGAAGTCGGCGTAGCGCCAGGCTTCGTCCTTGCGGGTCGGCAGGGGAGCAAGAACGCTCATGCTCGGCGCTCGCGGACGAAAGCGAACAGCAGCCCAAGCCCCGCGCCCCACATGATCAAGGCCGCTCCATATTGCGTCGCGCTGCCGATGCCCGCGTAGAGATCGGGAACGAAGCTGATGGCAAGGCCGTCAAGCAGCAGCGCCGACAGGGTTCCCCACGCCATTGCCGGTACCAATTCCCCCGGCGCCGGGCGAACCAAGAACCGCAACAGGTCGACCGTCAGCCAGCTCGTGACAATCGCGACCGCGAACAGGATCAGCGACCCGCTACCGCCGTCGAGATAAGAGCCGAGATAATGCACAGCGCGTGCGGCGACTAGCCACAAGGCGACGCCGAGCAGGATCGCGCGCAGGCGCTTGCGCCCGTCGATCACGCCGCCGCCTCCGCATAGCCTTCGCGCTCCAGCTCATGCGCCAGCTCGGGTCCGCCAGAGCGGGTGATCCGGCCGGCGGTCAGCACGTGGACGCGGTCGGGCTGCACGTAATCGAGCAGCCGCTGATAATGGGTAATCAGCAGCACGCCCTTGTCGGGTGCGCGCATGATGCGGTTGATTCCCGCGCCGACGATCCGCAGCGCATCGATGTCGAGGCCGCTGTCGGTCTCGTCGAGCACCGCGAACTTCGGGCGCATGATGCCCATCTGCACCATCTCGGCGCGCTTCTTTTCGCCGCCCGAAAAGCCGACGTTGACCGGGCGCTTGAGCATGTCGACGTCCATGCCGAGCTCGGCCGCTTCGGCCTTGGCGAGGCGGATGAATTCGGCGCCCGACAGCTCGGCCTCGCCGCGCGCGCGGCGCTGGGCGTTCAGGCTCTCGCGGATGAACTGCATCGAAGACACGCCGGGGATTTCGACCGGATATTGGAAGCCAAGGAACAGCCCCGCCGCAGCGCGCTCGTGCGGTTCCAACGAGAGCAGGTCCAGCCCTTCCTCGTCACCCCGGACCTGATCCGGGGTCCCGCTTGTCGCGGCGTCGAAGGAAGAAGCGGGACCCCGGGTCAGGCCCGGGGTGACGGTGGGAGTGAAGGTCGCGGACCCTCCCGTCACCTCATAACCCGGCCGCCCGCCGAGCACATAAGCGAGCGTCGACTTGCCCGCCCCGTTCGGCCCCATGATCGCATGCACCTCGCCCGCCGGAACGGTGAGGCTGAGGCCGTTCAGGATCGGCTTGTCGGCGACGGTCGCGTGGAGGTTGATGATCTCAAGCATTTAATTCGTCTTCTCTACAAACTTCGACCAACTTCGAATTTCCTCCTCGGCGAGGCGGACCAAGCGTTCGAACTCGACAATCCAGTCAGACGCACTTGTTGGCCGGCGATCGACAAATGAGATTTGGTGAGGGGCATGACCGGCCAGCAGCCCTTCAATCGCCGCGAGATTGAGCTCGTAACCGTGATGACGAGGTCCCCACTCTCGATTGAAATTTTGATAGAAGCGCTGCGTCTGCGCCCACTCCCGCACCGTATCGATCACCGCGCGCATGCGTGCGGCCAGTGCCTGAAGCGCACTCGAAGAATCCGGGGACAGTTCGAGCTCGCTCAACCGACGCTGCCTTCCAGACTTATCCCCAGCAGCTTCTGCGCTTCGACCGCAAATTCCATCGGCAGCTGCTTCAGCACCTCGCGGGCGAAGCCGTTGACGATCAGCGCAACCGCCGCCTCCTGATCCAGCCCGCGGGCCATGGCATAGAACAGCTGGTCCTCGCTGATCTTGGACGTGGTCGCTTCATGCTCGATGGTCGCGGTCGGGTTCTTTACCTCGATATAGGGCACGGTGTGCGCGCCGCACTGGTCGCCCAGCAGCAGGCTGTCGCACTGGGTGAAATTGCGGACGTTCTCTGCACCCGGCAGCACGCGCACCAGCCCCCGGTAGGTGTTGTCGCTGCGGCCCGCGCTGATGCCCTTGCTGACGATGGTCGAGCGGGTGTTCTTGCCGATGTGCACCATCTTGGTTCCGGTATCGGCCTGCTGACGGTTGTTGGTGAGCGCGACCGAATAGAATTCGCCGACGCTGCCGTCGCCCTTGAGGATGCAGCTCGGATATTTCCAGGTGATCGCGCTGCCGGTCTCGACCTGCGTCCACGACACCTTCGACCGCGCGCCCGAGCACATCGCCCGCTTGGTCACGAAATTGTAGATGCCGCCGACGCCCTCGGCATTGCCCGGATACCAGTTCTGGACCGTGGAGTATTTCACCTCCGCATCCTCGTGGGCGAAAATCTCGACCACGGCCGCGTGGAGCTGGTTCTCGTCGCGCATTGGGGCGGTGCAGCCCTCGAGGTAGGACACATAGCTGCCCTTGTCGGCGACGATCAGGGTCCGCTCGAACTGGCCGGTATTCTCGGCATTGATGCGGAAATAGGTCGACAGCTCCATCGGGCAGCGGACGCCCTCGGGGATGTAGACGAAGGTGCCGTCGGAAAAGACCGCGCTGTTCAAGCAGGCGAAGAAGTTGTCGCGCTGCGGCACGACCGAGCCCAGATACTTGCGGACGAGATCGGGAAATTCCTTCACCGCCTCGCTGATCGAGCGGAAGATGACGCCCGCTTTGTCCAGCTCCTCGCGGAAGGTGGTCGCGACCGACACGCTGTCGAACACCGCGTCCACCGCAACCTTGCGCGCGCCTTCGACCCCGGCGAGCACCTTCTGCTCCTCGATCGGGATGCCGAGCTTCTCGTAGGTCCGGCGGATTTCGGGATCGAGCTCGTCGAGCGACGCGATCGTCGGCCGGGCCTTGGGCTCGGCATAGTAATAAGCGTCCTGATAATCGATCGGCGGAATGTGGAGCTTGGCCCAGTCGACCTCCTCCATCTCCAGCCAGGCGCGATACGCCTTGAGCCGCCAGTCGAGCAGCCACTCGGGTTCGCCCTTCTTGGCGCTGATGAAGCGAACCGTGTCCTCGCTCAGCCCCTTGGGCGCGAAGTCGGATTCGATGTCGCTGACGAAGCCCCATTCGTAGGTGGCGAGCTTCTCCGCCGCCTCATGCGCTTCCTGGTTCTTGAAGGTGGTGGCTTCGTTCATGCGTCTTCCATGCGGCGCTCTGACGCCAAATGCTCGAGGGTCACGCCGGACAGCGCGTCGCGCACGGTCCGGCTGACGATATTCATGTGCGGCTTCAACTTGCAGTGGCTGTCGAGCGCGCAGTCGCTGACCTCGTCCGAACCGCTGCACTGGGTCATCGCGATCGGCCCTTCGACCGCTTCGATGATGTCGGCCAATGTGATCGTCTTCGGCGCGCGGCTGAAGGCGAACCCGCCGCCGATCCCGCGCGTCGCGCTGAGCAGCCCTGCGCTGCCCAGTTTGCCCAGCACCTTCTGCGTGGTCGGCAACGGCAGTCCGGTTTCGGCCGCCAGTTCGGACGCACTCAGCCGGTCGTCACCCGGACGGGCGGCGGCAGCGGTCAGGATCACGACCGCATAGTCGGCGAGGTGGGTCAATCGCATAGTGGAGTGTTCCGGTCCTATTTAGGGCCGGAGCGCTCTTTTCGCAATGCATCGTCACCCCGGACCTTGATCCGGGGTCCCGCTCGTCCACCGTGGGAAGGAAGCGGGACCCCGGGTCAGGCCCGGGGTGACGGGAAAATCACGCCTTGGTCCGGGCGATCCACTCGTCGACGCGGGCTTCCAGCATGTTCAGCGGCATCGAGCCGGCAAGCAGGATCGTGTCGTGGAACTGGCGATCGTCATACTTGGCACCAAGCTGCGCCTTGGCCTTGGCCCGCAGTTCCTCGATCTTGAGCTTGCCGACCATGTAGGCCGTCGCCTGCCCCGGATAGACGATGTAGCGCTCGATCGCCTTGACGATCCCGCGCTTGGCGTCGGCGCTATTGTCCTCGACATATTTGATCGCCTGCGCGCGGGTCCAGCGCTTGTGGTGGATGCCGCTGTCGACCACCAGCCGGATCGCGCGGTGCAGCTCGAGCTGCAAGCGCCCGAAATCGCGATAGGGGTCCTGGTACAGCCCCATCTCCTTGCACAGCTTCTCGGCATACAGGCCCCAGCCCTCGTCGGTCGCGGTATAGCCGCTGAACTGGCGGAACGGCGGCACCTCGCCCTTGCCGAGCTCGCTCAGCAGCGCGCCCTGCAGGTGGTGGCCAGGAATGCCCTCGTGGCAGAACAGCGCCTCGACCTCGGTCGAAGGCATGTCGTTCATGTCGTAGAGATTGACGTAATAGGTGCCGGGGCGCGATCCGTCGGGCGGCGGATCCTGATAGAACGCTTTGCCAGCGCTCTTCTCGCGGAACGCCTCGACCGGCTTCACCAGCAGCGGCGCCTTGGGCAGCCGCCCGAAGAAGCGCGGCAGCGCGGCCTGCACCTGCGCCTGCGCCTTCAGGCTTTCGTCGAGGTACATCTGCCTGCCCGCGGCGGTGTTCGGGTAATAGAAGCGCTTGTCCTCGCGCATGAACTTGAAGAAGTCCTGCAACGAGCCCTTGAACCCGACCCTGTCCTTGAGCGCGGTCATCTCGCCGTGAATGCGCGCGACCTGCGCGAGGCCCAGATCGTGGACCTGGTCCGGGGTGAGATCGGTGGTCGTGTAGAACTTCAGCCGCGCCTGATATTCCGCCGCGCCATTGGGAAAGCGCCAGATGCCGTCGTCGGTCCCGGCCTTGGCCTGCTGCGCCTGCATCGCGGTGATCACGCGCTGGTAGGCGGGCTTCAGGTCGCGCACCATCGCGGTTCGTCCGGCTTCGAGCAGCCGCGCCTTGGTCGCCGCGTCGGTGTCGAGCTTGCCGACCTTGGTCTTGAAATCGGCCCACAGGTCATTGTCCGCGCCGCGATCGAACGGCGCCCCGCGGATGAGATTGCGGCTGTCGGCGATGACGTAGGGGTAGACCCAGCGCGGCGCGAGCACGCCGTTCGCTTCACGCGCCTTGGCCTCGGCCAGCGACTGGTCGAGGAAGGTCGCGATCGCCGAGATCCGGCTGACATAGGCTTCGGCGTCGGCGACGCTGTCGACCTTGTGGATGTTGATCAGGAACGCCGGCCCGTCGCTCTGCGCGCCGTTCATCTGGTCGAACACCAGCCCGTTCTTGCGATACGGCCGCAGCGATTCGCTGCGCGCGATGCGATATTCGAACAGATCGTAGCTGAGCTGGTCGTCGGGGCTTAGCGACGCGCGCGGGAATTTGGCGCGCAGCTCGGCGAGATAACGCTGGTCGAGCGCCCGGTCGCGCTCCTCGGCGGCGTCGCTGACTTCGTCCCACTTGCCGTAATCGGCGTCCTTGATCCCGCGATAGGCCTTCGACAGCGGCGACTGTTCGAGGTTCGCCTTGTCATATTCCTCGAAGAAAGCGGCGAGCGCGGCATTGCGCGCCGGGATCGGCGCCGGCGCGGCGGCTTCGGCCGGCGCGGCTTCGGGCGGCGGCGCGATCAGCGGGTCGGGAGTGGTGGTGGCACAGCCGGCCAGCAGGACGGAAACGAGCAAAAGCGAACGGCGCATGAAGGACCCTCGTTTGGAAGCCGTGAAAGGCAGCGAGACGCTGGCGGCGTTCGGCGGTAGACGCAACCCCATGAGCCTCTACCCCCTCGTCCGCCCGCTCTTCTTCAGCCTCGACGCCGAGCGCGCGCACGGCCTCAGCATCGCCGCCCTGAAAGCGCTTCCGGCGGGCAGGGCCCCGACGTTCGATCCCGTGCTGGCAAGCGAGGTCGCGGGCCTGCATTTCCCCTCGCCGGTCGGGCTGGCGGCGGGCTACGACAAGAATGCCGAGGTGTTCGATGCGATGCTGGGCCACGGCTTCGGCTTCGTCGAGGTCGGCACGCTGACCCCCTTGGGCCAGCCGGGCAACCCGAAGCCCCGCATGTTCCGGCTGGTCGAGGATGCGGCGGTGATCAACCGCCTCGGCTTCAACAACGGCGGGCAGGATGCAGCGCTGACCCGGCTCAAGGCCCGGCGCGGGGGCGGAATCGTCGGGGTCAACATCGGCGCCAACAAGGACAGCCCCGACCGCATCCGCGACTATGCCGAAGGCGTACGGCGAATGGCGCCCGTCGCCGACTATCTGACCGTCAACATCTCTTCGCCCAACACCCCGGGCCTGCGTAATCTTCAGGCGGGCGGGGAACTCGGCGAGCTGCTGGCGGCGGTGCGCGAGGCGCGGGCGGCGACGCTCGGCAATCCGCCCGTGTTCCTCAAGGTTGCGCCCGATCTCGAGGACGGCGACCCGATCCGCATCGTCCGCGCGGTCGCCGATCACGGCATCGACGGGATTATCGTCTCAAACACCACCATCACCCGCCCGCCGCTCTCGTCCCGGTACCGCGACGAAGCCGGCGGCCTGTCGGGCGCTCCGCTCGCCAGTCTCGCCTTGCACCAATTGCAGGCTTTTTACGCGGTCACCGGCGGGCAGGTCCCGCTGATCTCTGCCGGCGGCATCTCCGACGGCTACGACGCGTGGCGCCGGATCTGCGCCGGGGCCAACCTCGTTCAGCTCTATTCGGCGATGGTCTACAAAGGGCCGCAGATCGCACGCGACATGGCCCGCGAATTGGTCGAACGGCTTGCCACCACCCGCTTCTCCAACCTCGCCGAAGCGGTCGGCTCTAACGCCTGACCGGCGTCCGTCTGTCGTCGATCAGCACTACGCCCTCGCGGCGCTTGTCATAGCCGCCGTCGATTTGGCCATCGGGACGGATCATCACCGCATGAACGCCGCTATCTTCGCCCTGCCCTGGCTTCAGCGCCACGCCCCTGGCCGCCAGCCCCGCGACGACATCGGCCGGAAACTTGTCCACCTCGCCGCCGAAGCTCGACCCGCGCGCGACGATGTTGGGGAGGTCGATCGCCCCCTGCACCGGCAGTTTCCACATCAGGCTTCCGACCATGGTCTTGCCGACATAGGCGAGGATCGCGCTTCCACCCGGGCTTCCGAACGCGCCCGCGAAGCGTCCCTGCCCGTCGAGCAGAATCAGCGGCGTCATTGACGAACGCGGGCGCTTGCCCCCCGCCACCGCATTGGCGGCCGGCCGCCCGTCCGCCTCGGTCGGCGAAAAGCTGAAATCGGTCATCTGGTTGTTGAGGAAAAAGCCGTCGACCATCCGGCCCGACCCGAAGATGCTTTCCACCGTGGTGGTCATGCTGACCACATTGCCGTTGCTGTCCCCGACGATGAAATGGCTGGTCCCGGCCGGCTCCCGCGTGGCGTCGGCGCCAACCGGCACCGCGCCCGGCGGGGTGCCCGCGACCGGCGGCGGCCCTGCGGACGGACCGATCATCGCCGCCCGGCTCGCGACATAAGCAGGGTCGAGCAGACCCTCGACCGGCACCTTTACGAAGGCCGGATCGGCGACATAACGGTCGCGGTCGGCATACATCAGGCGCGACGCTTCGGCGAACAGATACCAGCCCTGCGGATCGGTCGAGCCGCGCGACGCAATATCGGTGCGGCCGAGCATCTCCAGCAACTGCAAGGTCGACACCCCGCTCGACGGCGGCGGGGGCACGCAGGCGGTATAGCTCTGCCATGCACGGCACAGCGCCTCGCGCTTCACCGGACGATAGCGCTGCAGATCGGCCATCGTCATGCTGCTCGCGAACGGCCCCTGCCGAACCCGCTCGACGATCCGCGCCGCGGTCTCGCCGGTGTAAAGAACATTCGCCCCGCCGCTCGCCAGCCGGCGCAGGAAGCGGGCGTAGACCGGGTTCTGCAGCGTATCGCCGACCTTGAGCTTGGTCCCGTCGGGCTTGCTGAAATATTTCACCACGTCGGGCGCCGACAGCTCGGCATAATTGCCGGCGAGCATCCGCCCGAGCCGCGGGCTGATCGCGAAGCCCTGTTCGGCCAGCACCGCGGTCGGCTCGAACAGTTCGGACCAGCGAAGCCGCCCGTGCGCGCGCTGCGCCATCTCCAGCATCCGCACCGCGCCCGGCACCCCGGTCGCCCGCCCGCTCAGCACCGCGGTATTGAAAGGCAGGGGCTTGCCGTCAGGGCCGATGAACATGGTCGGGGTCGCCCCCGCCGGCGCGGTCTCGCGGCCGTCATAGACGATGACCTTGGCCGTCCGAGCATCGTAATAGGTCATGAAGGCACCGCCGCCGAGGCCGCTCGACTGCGGTTCGACGAGGCCGAGCGTCGCCTGCACCGCCACCGCCGCATCGGCCGCGCTGCCGCCGCGCTGGAGAACATCCATCCCCGCCTTGGCGGCCAGCGGATTGGCGGCGATCACGAAGCCGGGACGGGTCGGCGCGACCGCAGGGCGATCGGGCAAGGTGGCGCAGCCGGCGGCGAGCAGGGCGATCAGGTGGGCGAAAGCGAGACGAGCGGTCATGACCGTTGGCCTAACCCGGCCCAATCGATCCGCCAAGCGCTCACCACGTCACCCCGGACTCGATCCGGGGTCCCGCTTCTTCATTTTCCCGAGCCACTGAAAAAGAAGCGGGATCCCGGGTCAGGCCCGGGATGACGGAAACAAACGCATCGGCTATCGCCTCCCGCAGCCGCATGGACATCTACCTCCCCATCGCCAACATGAGCGTCAACGCGCTCTTCATCGTGATCCTCGGCGGGCTGGTCGGCATCCTGTCGGGGCTGTTCGGGGTCGGCGGCGGGTTTCTCACCACGCCCTTGCTGATCTTCTACGGCATTCCGCCAAGCGTCGCGGTCGCCTCGGCCACCACCCAGATCACCGGCGCCAGCGTGTCGGGCGTGTTCGCCCACATGAAACGCGGCGGGGTCGACCTGCGCATGGGCCTGGTGATGATCGCCGGCGGCCTGGTCGGAAGCCTTGCTGGCGCCGGCCTGTTCCGCCTCGCGCAGGCAAGCGGCCAGATCGATGTGGTGATCGGTATCCTCTACGTGGCGCTGCTGCTGCCGATCGGTCTCCTGATGCTGCGCGACGCGGTGGTCGCGCTCGGCTGGTGGAAACCGGCCGAAACGGAAGCGGAGCCGCGCAAGCGTCACCACCGGCTGGTCGCCTCCTTGCCCTTTCGCTGGCGCTTCTATGCGAGCGGCCTCTATCTCTCGCCGCTGGCCCCCCTCGCGCTGGGGTTCGTCGCGGGCATCCTGACCGTGCTGCTCGGCGTCGGCGGCGGGTTCATCCTGGTCCCGGCGATGATCTACATCCTCGGCATGGCCCCGCGCGTGGTGGTCGGCACCAGCCTCGTCATGATCATCGCGGTCAGCGCGGGCACGACCATGATCCACTCGCTCACCACCCGCTCGGTCGACATCGTGCTAGCCGCTTTGCTCCTCGTCGGCGGCGTGGTCGGCGCGCAATATGGCGCGCGGCTGACCACCCGCCTCAAGCCCGACCTCCTCCGGTTCGGCCTCGGCGTCATCATTCTCCTCGTGGCGCTTCGCATGGCGCTCGGCCTGACCTACCGGCCCGAGGAAATCTTCTCGATCGAGTATCTGTGAAGCTGCGGCCGTTCTTCCTCGCGCTGCTGGCGCCGCTCCTCCTGGGCCAGGCCGGGCCGCGCCTCGTGCCCGACATCTCCGCCCGCGCGATCGAGATCCGCTACAGTTTCACCGGCGCGCAGCTGCTGTTGTTCGGCGCGATCCTTTATCCCGGCGGCCGCACCCCGACCCGGCCACTCGACGTGGTGGTGCTTTTAAAAGGCCCGGTCCAGCCGATGATCGTCCGCGAAAAGCAGAAGATCGCCGGCATCTGGATGAATGCCGACAGCCACCGCTTCGTCTCCGCTCCGGCCTATTACGCCGTCGCCTCCAACCGCCCCTTGGCGCAGATCGTCGGCGAGCGCACCGCCGCGGTCTATGAGCTCGGCCTCGGCAATCTCCAGCTGTCGCCCGGCGGCGGCGCGCAGCCCGAAAAAGCGCAGCGCTTCGAGAACGGCCTCCTCGACCTCCGCACCCGTCAGGGCCTTTACGCCGAAAACGACAATGGCGTCGAAATCAGCGACGGCGTCCTCTATCGCGCGCGCATCTCGATCCCCAGCCAGGTCCCGATCGGCACCTACGAGACCGAAACCTTCCTGATCGACCGCGGCAAGGTGATCGCCGCCGCGACCAAGGAAGTGGACGTCCGCAAGACCGGGTTTGAACGCTTTATCGCCACCGCCGCGCGGCGCCACGGTTTCCTCTACGGTCTTGCCGCCGTGGTGCTCAGTCTCGGCCTCGGCTGGGGCGCCGCCGCCCTGTTCGGGCGCAACAGCTAGAGGAAATTTTAACTGCATTTAGCCTACGCCGATCCCCGGAATTTTGTGGGGAGCGGTTCGGACGATCATGGAAGATAATGCGGGTCTCAGGCAGCTGATCGACGAGCTGACCAGCCATTCGGAAGACGAACATGCCGGCGGCCACGTGCCCGTCGTGCGCGAAACGTTCGATGCGATCGGCGCGGTGATGGACATCGCCGGCTCGGGCTCGCAGGCGCGGCTCGATCCCGTCAAGCTCCTGGCGCTCGCCGACCACCGCGATCCCTCGGTCGCGATGTCGGGTCAGGTCGGCAGCCAGGTCAAGATGGCGGTCGGCAAGAGCTGGCTGATCGCCAATGTCCGCACCATGAAAGCCGGCGACGACGGCTCGGTGATCGCCGCCATCGACTTCCTCGGCGAAGGCAGCCGCGACCAGAATGGCGGCATGAGCGGCTTCCGCCGCGGTGTCACCCGCTATCCGATCCCGGGCGCCGAGGTGCATCCGGTCACTACCGACGACCTCCGCCAGGTGTTCGCCGCCTCCGACAGCGCCCACGTCGAGATCGGCACCGTCTACCCGACCGAAGACATTCGCGGCGCGCTGTACATCGACCCGATGCTGTCGAAGCACTTCGCGATCCTCGGCAGCACCGGCACCGGCAAATCGACCTCGGTCGCCCTCATTCTCCATCGCATCTCGAACTACAGCCCGGAGGGGCACATCGTGATGATCGATCCGCACGGCGAATATTCGGCCGCGTTCAAGGGCTGCGGCGAACTCTTCAACGTCGACAATCTCCAGCTTCCCTACTGGCTGCTCAACTTCGAAGAACATTGCGAAGTGCTGCTCACCACCGATGGGGCCGAGCGCAATCGCGACGCCGATATCCTCGCCAAATGCCTGCTTGCCGCGCGGACCAAGAACAAGTTTTCGGAGCAGTTCGGCAAGGTCACGGTGGATTCGCCGATTCCTTATCTGCTCACCGACCTGAACTCGATCCTGGTCGCCGAAATGGGCAAGCTCGACCGCGCCGGCGACACCACGCCCTACCAGCGCCTCAAGACCAAGCTCGACGAATTGAAGGCCGATCCGCGCTACACCTTCATGTTCTCGGGCATGAACATCACCGACAGCATGGGCAGCTTCATCGCCAAGCTGTTCCGCCTGCCCGCCAACGGCAAGCCGATCAGCATCGTCGACGTGTCGGGCGTGCCCTCGGACATCACCAGCGTCGTCGTCTCGGTGCTCGCCCGCATGGTGTTCGACTATGCCATCTGGTCACGCACCGAAGCGCAGCGCCCGATCCTGCTCGTCTGCGAGGAAGCGCACCGCTACGTTCCCAAGGACGAAAACAACGGCGTCCAGGCGGTCCGCAAGATCCTCGAACGCATCGCCAAGGAAGGCCGTAAATACGGCGTGTCGCTGGGCCTCATCACCCAGCGTCCGTCCGATCTTGCCGAAGGCGTGCTGTCGCAGTGCGGCACGATCATCTCCATGCGACTCAACAACGATCGCGACCAGGCCTGCGTCCGCGCCGCCATGCCCGAGGGCGCGCGCGGCTTCCTCGATGCCATCCCCGCGCTCCGCAACCGCGAATGCATCGTCTGCGGCGAAGGCGTAGCGATCCCGATCCGAGTCCGCTTCGACGACCTCGAACCCGAAAAGCGCCCGGCCTCGTCCGACCCGAGCTTCGCCAATCTGTGGCGCGAAACCGGCGGAGAAGCCGAGATCATCACCCGCACCGTCAAGCGCTGGCGCGGTCACGGACGCTAAAAGGCAGGCAGCGGTCCGCCCCCGCGCGGGCCGCTGCTTACTTGTAGCGGAAGTCCGACTGCACCAGCAGGCCCGACGCCGGAACCGTCACCGGCTGCATCAACAGCACCGCCTGATCGCGGAAGCCTTGATCAAAAACCGGCGGAGCCTCTCTCGCAGGCTGCGCGCCGACGGGCCTCGACAAGTTGCGGCGCGCGTGCAGCAGGACGAAATACTCGCCCGGCGCGACATTCTTGAAGCTGTAGCCGGCACCAAAGGAGCAACGTGCTTCCTTGTCACGCAATGCGCTCGACGCGCGGCTGTCCTTTAACTCGGCCGGCGACAAAGTGCGCGAGGCGGCCGACGCGGTGCCGAACATCTGGACGATGCTCCGCTCGCTCGCCGTCGTGCGGGGCACCAGGGCCACCCCCACGCAACGCGCCGCTTCGCCACCGAGGATCACCTTGGCGTCGCCGGAAATGGTCGCGGCGCTTGCAGGCATCGCGGCGATCGACAGCGCGGCAAGCGGCAGAAGGATACGGGTGCGCATCGGCAAACTCCTTATCACAGCAACGCACCGGCAGCGCGTCGGTCCCGAGCATGGCCATCAGGTCATAGAAACAGCGCTCGAGCAAGGGATTTGCTCCCAACCGGCGCAATCACGGCAAAGGGAACGGCGCGAACCGTCCCCTTTGTCGGCGCCCCCGTGCCGGTCAGCGCGCGCCGATCACCATCGAAATCGCCACCGCCGGCCCGACCGGAAGCCCGGCCATCTGGCGCTTGGCACGCTCGACCGCCGCGGCCACCTGGCCCTTGGTGCTGTCGATGGCGGCAAGCGTGCAGCGGTCGGTGCTGAACGGCCCGTTCAAATCCCAGCACAGGCCATTGGCGGTGCTGCGAATGCGCGAGGCGAGGATCTTCTGCCCGGGGCGGAACGCGAGATTGAGATCGGCGTAGGACACCCGGCGTTGCAGATCCGGATCGATCCGTTCTCCCTTCACCACCACATCTTGCAATGGAGCAGTCGCAGCGGCGGCGCCGGCAATGCCGACCAGGCTCAGTCCGAACGCGATGGCGGCGGTCAGGCAGGCGATTTTGCGGCTTTCCATGATGTCCTCCTTGGACGGCGCGGAACTGCGCCCGGAGCCCGCTGTCGCGCGTCAGAGGGTCAGCTTCAGCTCGTTTTCGTTGATCGTCGCCGGCGTATCGCTCGCAGGCGCCGGTTTCGGTGAAGGTGCCGCATCCGTCGACGACTCGCCCGCCATGATCCGCAGCACGTCGGAGGTATGGCTCTTGGCCACCCACATCTCGCTTCCGTCGCACAGCCGCGCCTTCCAGCGGCGTCCATCGTGAAGCAGCCGCTCGATAAAGGTGATCCGAACCAGCGAGCTGCGATGCAGCTGGACAAAGCCCTGGTCGGCGAGCTCGGCGACCAGATGCGCCATGGTGTCGTGGACGAGGCAGGTCCAGCTGCCCACATGCACCCGCATATAGTCGCCCTCGGCAACGATCTTGTCGATCAGCCGATGCTCGACCCGCCGCCGACCGTCCTTGCACGGCAGCCACATCGCGCCCGCCGGACCGGGCGAAGGCGTGCAGCGATTGAGCGTCCGGGCGACGAAGCTCGTTTCCACCCGTGTCGTGAAGCGCGCCAGGGGCTCGCGCAGCCGGTCCATGCTCGCGGTGAAGGCGGCCATGTCCGAGCATCCGCCCTGGAGGATCAGGTCGAACGTGCCGCACACTTCCATCGCCCGCTCCACCTGCGGACATTGAAGAAGGCACGCCTTGAACCGCTTCAGCCCTTCGGGTTCCGAGCGATGATCAAAGGCAATGCATGCAATGACGACCAAGGCGGTCATCGGCACGGTTACCTTTCGCAGCGACCCGTGCATTTACGCCCAAGTTAATAACCTGGCAATGATTCTCGGGGCGGGGCGCGCCCGGTTGCCTCTCGCAACAAGGTGCCGTTCACCGCAAGGCGAAGCGTAGGATCAAATGAAAATCGGCCGCCACCACTCGATGATCCCGAGTGGCAGCGGCCGACGTTACGGACGGTCAAGGGTCTCGCCCAAGGACCCCTGAAGCGCTCAGTTGCTGAAAGCGGGCACCGCGCTGACCCGGCGGCGACGGCGGAGGGACGCACCAACCGCGCCGAAGCCGATCAGCATCAGGGCCCAGGTGCCGGGCTCCGGAACGGCGCCGACCTGGGTCGCTCCGTTCACGTTGAGAATGTCGAACGCCCACTGGTTGGTGCGATTGCCAAACGATCCGGTGCCCTGGAACCCGTTGGACAGGTTCGGTCCAACGGCGAAGTTGGAATAAGCCGCGACCGACACGGTGTAATTACCCGGGCCGAGCAACTGGCTCAGGAAGACGTCGTAGCGATTGCCAGTGGCGGAATCAGCCGGGACGTTGCTTCCGCCATCGTCATTCTCACCAATGAGCAGGCCCGAACCGTCGAACAGCGCCAGGATCGGATCGAACCCACCGCGCGCGATGACCTGGCCGGCCGCATTGGTCCCGCCTGCATAGGAATAGCTGCGCAGCGTCACCGTCGAGGCGGTGCCGACCGTAAAGGTGAAGAGCTGCACCGTGTTGGCGGTCGGCAACGAGCCGGTGTAGGAGAAATCGGCCGCCGAGGCAGCGGTTCCGCTGGTCAACAGCGCCCCTGCAATGCCGAACGCCAGCACTTTGCCCATCTTCATGTCGTATCCCCTTGTGTTGCGATGTCGGCGAGCCGACTCGATACGGGGCATTAACAAATCATTAATCCTTGTTCAACTTGGCAGTGCTACAGGCCGCGCAGCGCTTTGGCTCGCGCCCGCACCGCCGCCATGAACTTGTCGTCGTACACCGGCCGACTGACCAGGGTGACTCCCAGCGGATTGACCGGCACGCCGTCTTTCAGCACCTCGTAATGAAGATGCGGTCCGGTCGACAGGCCGCTCGATCCGACATAGCCGATCAGCTCGCCGCGACGGACGAAGCCGCCTTCCGCCACGATCCGGCTCATGTGGCTGTAGCTGGTCATCAGCCCGCCCGCGTGCGCGATCCGAACCTGCCGGCCGTAGCCCCCGGCCCAGCCCGCGCGGATCACCTGTCCGTCGGCCGCCGCGACGATCGGCGCGCCCCAGCCGGCGCCATAATCGACGCCCTTGTGCATCCGGATGAAACGCAGGATCGGATGCATCCGCCCGCCGAAACCCGACGTGATCGGCCCCGCCACCGGCGTCAGCAGCCCGCTGCGCACCGGTTCGGGAGAGGCGGTTTCGCTGATCCATTGCAGACGCCCGCCGATCGGCACCCGCACCAGGCTGAGGTCGCCCCCGCCCGCCCGGTCGAGCCCGGCATAGAGCAATCCGCCCGACATCGTCCGCCCATCGGCGGATTTCGCCTGCGCCACCACCAGCTCGAACCGGTCCCCAGGCATCACCTCGCTACCGACGTCGAGGCTACCCCCGATCGCCTGCAGATAATCCGCCGCCTGCACCGGCGACGCTCCGGCCGAGCGCAGCGCCCAATAGAGGCCGCCGCCGACACTGCCGCGGATCCGCAACGGCGTGCGGTCGAGGTTCATCGCGCGGCGCTCGACCCGGAGTCCGGCTTCGCCACCGCTCACCTCGATCTCGAGATCGAGTCGGGCGCGATAGTGCAATTGTTCGATCGGCCGCTGCCCTGCCGCATCGGGCGCGCCGAGGCGCAGCGACAAGGTGGTGCCGGGCGCCGGAAGCGCCTTTTCCGCCCCGATCATCGCCGCCGCGGCAAGCGCGTCCGCCGTCCGCGCGCCATTGCGTGACAGCAGCCGGGCAAGCTCGTCGCCCTGCGATACCACCAGGCTCAATGTCCGCGATTGCCGTGCGGGAGCGCTGGCGATCGGTCGCGCCAGTGGCCCTTCGCTCATGATGAGACCCGTCGCCGAGCCGCGTGACAGGGCGCCCACCGCCAGCGCCGCTTCCTGCCGGGCCTGATCGGGCCCTTCCGCCACCGGCGTTCCCGCCGGCAACGGTCCCATCTGCGGCGCGAGCTGCGATACCCCGGTGACGAGCGCCGTCAGCGTCGCCAGCCCGCGCCACCAACGCCCGCTGAACAGATCTTGGCTGAGGTCCACCACCAGGCTGAAGCGCGGCTCGGGCGGCCGCAGCACGCCCGCACGGCCGAACGCGATCGGCACGGCGGCGGCGGCAACCAGCGGGCGAGGCGAATAAAACATCGCCGCCCTTGTCGCGCGGCAAGGTTAACGCGGCGCTAAGCTGACCACTGAGCCCTCGTCATTGCGAGCGAAGCGAAGCAATCCAGCGCGCTGAATGGATTGCTTCGCCTTTGGCTCGCAATGACGGGATAGTCTCTTGAGCCACTTGCGCTTGCCCCCGTTCCTGCCAACATGACCCCCATGGCCGCGCGTTCGGACGGCATTGTCAGGGCGGTCCTAGGGCCCACCAACACCGGCAAGACCCACTTGGCGATCGAGCGGATGTGCGCCCACTCCTCGGGCGTGATCGGCTTCCCGCTGCGCCTGCTCGCCCGCGAAGTCTACGACCGCGTCGTCAAACTGAAGGGCGAAGCGCAGGTTGCGCTGCTGACCGGCGAAGAACGCATCGCCCCGCCCACCGCGCGCTACTGGCTGTGCACCGCCGAAAGCATGCCGGTCCCCTCGCCCTCGGCCCGGCCGGGCGGGACCGATGGACCCAAGGACTTCGCCTTTTGCGCGATCGACGAAGCCCAGCTCGGCACCGATCCCGAACGCGGCCACGTCTTCACCGACCGCATGCTCCGCGCCCGCGGCCGCGAGGAAACGCTGATCCTCGGCTCGGCCAGCCTCAAGCCCCTCGTCCGTCAGCTCATCCCCGATGCCGAGATCGTCAGCCGCCCGCGCTTCTCGACCCTGCGCTACGGCGGCTCGGTCAAGCTGTCGCGGCTGCCCCCGCGCTCGGCCATCGTCGCTTTCTCGGCCGAGCAGGTCTACGCGCTCGCCGAAATGCTGCGGCGCTTCAAGGGCGGCGCGGCGGTGGTAATGGGCGCGCTCTCACCCGCTACCCGCAACGCGCAGGTCGACATGTTCATGCGCGGGGAGGTCGATTACCTCGTCGCCACCGACGCGGTCGGCATGGGTCTTAACATGGATGTGGCGCACGTCGCCTTCGCCGGCCTCGACAAGTTCGACGGCCGCCGCGAACGCCGCCTCACCATCCCCGAAATGGCCCAGATCGCTGGCCGCGCGGGGCGCCACCAGCGCGACGGCACCTTCGGCACCCTGGGCCTCGGCGGCGACAACGGCCCGGCCTTCACCGACGAAGAAATCAACGCGATCGAAGAGCACCGCTTCCGCCCGCTCGACCATCTCTACTGGCGCTCGGCCGACCTCGACTTCACCGACGTCACCGCACTGATCCGTAGCCTCGAGGCCCGTAGCGACGACCCCCTGCTCCGCCCGGCACCCCCGGGGATCGACCTTGCGGTCCTGAAAGCGCTCGCCGAAGATCCCGCCGTCGCCGACCGCAAGGGCGTCGTCGCGCGGCGGTTGTGGGCGGCATGCGGCCTCCCCGACTTCCGCAAGGTCGGGCCGATGCACCATGCGCGCACCGTCCGCCGCATCTTCAATTCGATCGCCGACGGCGGCCACGTCAGCCAGGACTGGTTCGCCGCCGAAGTCAGCCGCCTCGACAATGTCTCGGGCGATATCGAAGCGCTCGCCGACCGCCTCGCCGGGGTGCGCAGCTGGGCCTACATCGCCCACCGTGCCGACTGGCTGGCCGAGCCGGCCAAGTGGGCCGAGCGCACCCGCTACGTCGAATCGCGCCTGTCCGACGCCCTCCACGCCGCACTGACCCAGCGCTTCGTCGATCGCCGCACCGCCGTCCTCGTCCGCGACATCGGCGCGCGTGGAGCGGACGCCCTGCCCGTCACCGTCGCCGCCGACGGCGAGGTCAGCGTCGGGCCGGAACCGATCGGCCACCTTACCGGCTTCGACTTCAAGGTCGATCCCGCCGCCCGCCTCGCCGACAAGCGCCTGCTCCTCGCCGCGGCCGAGCGCCGCCTCGGCGACGAGCTCGACCGCCGTGCCCGCGACCTCTGCGCCGGGGATGACACCCGCTTCACCCTGTTCTCCCCCGCCGGCGGCGACATCGGGATCGCCGCCGACGGCCACCTCCTCGCCCGCCTCGCGCCGGGCCGCAGCCTGACCGAGCCCGCGCTCCGCACCGTCCGCGCGCTCGACCGCCTGTCCGCCCCGGCCCGCGCCCAGCTCCGCGCCCACATGGAAAGCTGGCTCGAACGGCAGGTGAAGCGCCACGTCGGCGACCTCGCCCGCCTCTCCGCCGCCTCGTCCGACCGCCACTACGGCCCGCCGGTCCGCGCCCTGACCGCGATGCTTGCCGACGCCGGCGGCCTCCTGCCGCGCAAGGCGCTGGCCGAACCCATCGGCCAGCTCGACCGCCCGATGCGCGCCGCACTGCACAAACTGAAAGTCCGCCTCGGCGCGCTCGACGTCTATGCGCCGTCGCTGATGAAGCCCGAAGCCCAGCGCTGGCGCGCGGCCCTGATCGCGGTGCGCAGCGGCCAACCGATGCCCGCGCTACCCCGCCCTGGCGCCTCGATCCTTCCCGCCGAAGCCGACCGCTTCGGCGCCGCGCTCGCCTACCGCCGGTTCGGCGACCACTGGTTGCGGGTCGATCTCGCCGACCGCCTCGCAGCCTTCGCCCACCAGGCCCGCGCCGGCTATCAAAAGGGTTCGGAAACGCCGTTCGATCCCGTCGACCGCGCGCTCGCCACCTCGCTCGGCCTGTCGACCGACGCGCTCGCCCGGCTGATGGCCGAAGTCGGCTTTCGCGAGCATTCGGGCACCTGGGCCTGGCGCGGGACGCACGCCCGCAGCCGCACGCGCCCGCAACCCGGGCGGCCGGGCAACGCCTTCGCTGCGCTCGCCGGGCTGAAGCGCTAGATGCGGCTCGACCGCTACCTGTTCTTCATCCGCCTTTTGAAATCGCGCACCCAGGCGCAGGAATTGCTGCATCAGGGCCGCACCCGGATCGACGGGCGCCGGGTCGAGAAAGTGTCCGAAACCATCCGCGTCGGCGCCACCATCACCTTGCCCTTGCGCGGTGCGATCCGCGTCATTCGCGTCGTCTCGCTCCCCTCCCGCCGCGGCCCCGCGCCCGAAGCCCGCGCCTGTTACGAAGAGCTGGGCGTTGACGATGGCGACAGAGCGGCATAGCGCTGGCGTCAACCAGGGAGCTTAGAGAGACCGCCATGACCTACGTCGTCACCGACGCCTGCATCCGCTGCAAATATATGGACTGCGTCGAGGTCTGTCCGGTCGACTGTTTCTACGAAGGCGAGAACATGCTCGTCATCAACCCCAACGAATGCATCGACTGCGGCGTGTGCGAGCCCGAATGCCCGGCCGAAGCGATCCTGCCCGACACCGAAAGCGGCAATGAGAAGTGGCTGGAATTGAATTCCACTTTCTCGGCGCAATGGCCCAACATCACCCGCAAGAAAGACAGCCCGCCCGACGCCGATGAATTCAAGGGCAAGGACGGCAAGTATGACGAATACTTCTCGCCCGAACCTGGCGACGGCGACTGATCCCACCGTCGTCCCGGCATATGCCGGGACCTCAGGCGGTAACGCTCAGCGTTTCACCGTGAAGGCGTAGCTGACGCCGGCGCCCGCCGACAGTTGATTGCGCGAACCGTAGGTGCGGACCAGCGGCGACTTGGCCGCATCGCCGATCAGCCGTTCCGCCCGAGCATAGCCGAACAGGCCCCAGCGCGGCCCGAACTGGGTCTGCACCCCGCTCGCCAGCGCCACTGCGTGGATCCCGCCGCCGGGCCGATAAGCCGATAGCCCCGTCGCGGCCGCTGCCGCCGGGCTCACGCCGAAATAGGCCCGCTGGTATTTCGCGTCCGAGAACAGCAGGCGCGGGCCCAGCGTCACCGCATAGCGGTCGCCATCGCGCCAGAAATGATCCACGCCGACTTGGCCCGCGATACCTTCGTGCCCGGTCACGCCCTTCACCAGCTCGCCGCGCACGCGCAGGCTGTCGTTGATCAGATAATCGGCATAACCGCCAAGCTCGATCGAGGCATCGACCTTGCCGACCGGCGCGCCGACATCCTTGTCTTTGCGGCTGCCCTGATAACTCGCCACCGCGCCCGCCGACAGACGCCCGGCCGACACCAGCCGCACGCCGAAGCGGTCGTCGGGGGTCTCGATGCGGAATTCCTCGATGCCCTTGGCAAGGTCGAAATCGAACAAGGGCCTGAGGTCGGCCTTGTCCGCGCCGGGATAGGCGGGCTTCAGCTGCGCGCCTAAGCCGACCCGGACGCGCAGATCCTTGCGCTCCTCCTGGGCCAGCGCGGGGGTGGCCGCGGCGATGAGGACGAACAGGGCGGCGGCGGAGGACAGGTTCTTCATATCAGCGGCGCAACGACCCGCTGGTGCGATGGTTGCACAGGCGTCGCGCGTCATGCCCCAAAACGAAGAAGCGCCCGCCCTGGCACAGGACGAGCGCTTCCCTGGAGCCGGGCAGCGCGAATGCGTAAGCGCCGCCCGAAATCCCAATGGCTTACATGCCGTTGGTGGTGTTCATCGTCCCATTCGCCATGTTGGCGTCGGTGCCGTTCATCATCATGTTGTTCGACATCATCATGTCGTTCGACATCATGTTGGCGTCGGTCGCCATCATGTTCGAATCGGTCGCCATCATGTTGGCGTCCATGGTCGACATATTGTCGGCGACCATCAGGTTCGCATCGGAGTTCATGGCCTCGTCGTTGTTGCTACCGCAAGCCGCGAGGGAAAGGGCCGCACCAGCGACCAGAATCAGAGCACGCACGTTTTTCTCCCTAGGTTATCCGGGGGCCAACGCGGCACGGCGCGGTTGGGTCCCCCTCGCCTTTCGTCCCGCCGCAATCAGTACCCGAGCAGACGGACGATTCGCTCCGCCGCCTCCTCGGCGCTGAGCGCGCGTGTGTCGATGCGCAGATCGGGCTCCAGCGGCGGCTCGTACGGGCTGTCGATCCCGGTGAAATTGGCGAGCGCGCCCGCCCGCGCCTTGGCATACAGCCCCTTCACGTCGCGCCGTTCGGCGTCTTCCAGCGGGGTGTCGACGAACACCTCGAGGAACTCGCCCGGCGGCAACATCGCGCGCACCATCTCGCGCTCGGCGCGGAAGGGCGAGATAAAGGCGGTGATCACGATCAGCCCGGCGTCGGCCATCAGCCGCGCAACCTCGCCCACCCGGCGGATATTTTCGATCCGGTCGGCCTCGGTGAAGCCGAGATCGCGGCTCAGCCCGTGCCGGACATTGTCCCCGTCGAGGAGAAAGCTGTGCTTGCCCAGCGCATGCAGTTTCTTCTCGACCAGATTGGCGATGGTCGATTTGCCCGCGCCCGACAGCCCGGTCAGCCACACGACGCAGGGCGTTTGCCCCTTCTGCCGGGCATGCGCCTCACGGCTGACCTCGATCGCCTGCCAATGGATATTGCTCGCCCGCCGCAAGGCAAAATGGATCATCCCGCAGGCGACGGTCGCGTTGGTCACCTTGTCGATCAGGATGAACCCGCCGAGCGCCCGGCTCGTGGCATAAGGCTCGAACACCAGGGGCCGGTCGGTCGCGAACTCGACCACTCCGATCGCATTCAGCCCCAGCGTCCGCGCGGCAAGATGCGCGCCGGTGTCGATGCCAAGCTCATATTTGGGCGCCTGCACCGTGGCGGTGACGCTCTGGCTGGCGAGCTGAAGCCAATAACCGCGCCCGGGCAGCAATTCCTCTTCGGTCAGCCACACCAGGCTCGCCTCGAACTGGTCGGACACTTCCGGCGCGTGATGCAGCGCGACGATCACCGACCCGCGGCTGCAATCGATATCGTCGGTCAGGGTCACCGTCACCGACTGCCCGGCCTCGGCCCGCTCGACCTCGCGCTCGCCCACCAGCACAGCGGACACCCGGCTGGTCCGCCCCGACGGCAGCACCCGCACATCCTGCCCGCGCTGGACCGAGCCGCCGGCAATCAGCCCGCAATAACCGCGAAAGTCCTGATGCGGGCGATTGACCCATTGCACCGGCAGCCGCAGCGGCGTGTCGTCCTCGTCCGCCTCCACCGGCAGCGCGTCGAGCGCCTCCATCAGCGTCGGCCCGTCGTACCAAGGCATCGCTTCCGATCGCGCGAACACATGGTCGCCGGTCAGCCCCGACAGCGGAATGGCCGTCGCCGCCCCCAGCGCTTCGCCTTCGGCGGCAATCGCCTCAAACCGTGCGCGGTCGAAGCCGACCAGATCCATCTTGTTGACCGCCAGGATCAGGTGCCGCACCCCCATCAGCCGGCAGATGGCAGCGTGGCGGCGGGTTTGCGTCAGCACACCCTTCCTCGCATCGACCAGCAGCACCGCGGCATCGGCGGTCGACGCGCCGGTCGCCATGTTGCGCGTATATTGCTCATGCCCCGGGCAATCGGCGACGATGAACCGCCGCGTCGCGCTGGAGAAAAAGCGATAAGCGACGTCGATGGTGATCCCCTGTTCGCGCTCCGCCGCCAGCCCGTCGACCAGCAGCGCGAAATCGATCTCCTGTCCCTGCGTGCCGACGCGTTTGCTGTCACTTTCCAGCGCGGCGAGCTGATCCTCCATCAATTGCGCGCTGTCGTGCAGCAGTCGCCCGATCAGGGTCGACTTGCCGTCGTCCACGCTGCCGCAGGTGATAAAGCGCAGCAGGTCCACTATTCCCCTCCCGCTCGCGGGAGGGGTCGACTCGCCG
>Ga0310813_10000175_pt1 | contig 47823 bp, 63 predicted proteins | sample YN3metagenome_FD_203086 | JGI IMG/M metagenome (GOLD analysis project Ga0310813, IMG submission 203086) | Soil microbial communities from experimental microcosm in Duke University, North Carolina, United States - YN3 | ecosystem: Engineered > Artificial ecosystem > Soil microcosm > Unclassified...
TATACGAAGGCCCCAACAGGGTAATCGCTCAGGTAGGAAAAACATTGTCCCAACCGATGCCGTGGCAGGATAAAGACAAACTAAAAGAGCACCTAGCAGAACTAGATGCTCTCCGTTATACACTTGCTGAAACAACTGTGAAGTGGCACAGGATGTTATCAGACAAGCGCCTCCAATTTCTCCACCCCAAGGATAAGGAACTCACTGAACTCGACCGCAGCACTATGTTAAATGCTAACGTTAGTATTATTCAAAGAGACTATGACTTCTTGGTGCGTCTGGAAACCTTAATTGACTCGCGCTTAGAACTGGGTAAATACTTGCTCTCATAAAACCATCGTTCAAGCCAGTCTTGGGGTATCAGGGACATTACGATTCCGAATCCCAGGAGTATCAACACTATAGTCTGGCTATCTGGCCACTTCATACTGCTAACTTCTTCAGCGCCTCGAAGTTTAGCCAGCTCTCCTGTAGCTCTGGCATCTGTTCGCCGTTCCTGTCAAAGACAGCTAGGTTACCGTTATCAAAGATGATGACACTTTTGACCTTACTCATCCCCGTCTCCCTTCTTCTGACGCTGGAATTCGGCCAATAACGCATCCCTTTCGTTCTCGTTTAGATAACCACACCCATATACTAGGTTTACTATTTCTACCTTTGCTTCTTGTACTGCTGTAGCACGGTCTTTTAGGATGAAGTCGGCAAGGTCTAGCATGGCCTCGTGGCGTAGTCTGCACCTGGTATAGCTTCGGCCATCCTTTGAAAAGTTCTCGTATTCGCAACCGCCACCGTCGTCTTGGCATTGATGTATGCCCGCAAGCTCATTTTCTACGCCACTTGCTAAGGCCTCGCGTTTGCTCTGCTGGTTTGATTGATGGGGCATCCTAGCTCCTTTCTGGCGGATTGGAACCGCCTGTATTCGCTCTGTTTGTAGGAGCGCACAGGGCCAGATAAGGGTTTATCTGTGAAGTGCTTAAACCTCATCTTCGTCCTCGTCTGTATCTATTACGAGTGAATGGTCAGCTCCTTGGTCGTCAGCGCATTCGGTGCTGCAATAGCGGGGGAATCCAGGCTCATCACCGTCTAGGAACACCCCACACATTGCGCATACAAAACCATTAATCATGTCATCGGCAATCTCGCCCATAACTCGCCTCCTAACCTATATGTGGCTTTGATTTAGGGTCGTCATTATCTACGATTTTAACGTCTGAGTCCTCGGGTAATGCTTCGGTAGCCATTTTTGCTAAGTCTTCATTGTTCTTAGCAACAAGCACTATCAAGTGATAAGGGAACTTTGCGGCTGCCGAAGCGGTGACGCCAGCGTGCCCGTTATCTTTTAACTGTTTGGTCAGGTGGTCGAGTTCCACCTCTGTCAGCCCAAGCATGATAATGGCATTGCCATCTTTAGTATTCTTGCCGTCTAGAGATACCCGCATCATAGCTGTATCTCCTTACCGTCCACGGTTGTCTTGCCGTCCGCGCCGGTCTTTTCTCGGACGTTCTTAACATGCTTATTGACCATACCCATGATTTTCTCGTCACTATCAGCAGTTACGATGATTACTTCTCTAAACGATTCACCATCATCTAAGGGGACGACTACCAGGTTCTTACTAGGGTTGTCTATAACTTCCTGTAAGTCCTCCCTGTTTATACCAATTCCGAATGTGCGGCGGTTAGAGTCGGGCTTACCCTTTTCTGCAATTACGGCTTCTAATGTAAATGTAACCATATTATTCTTCCTCCTTTAATGGTTTACGCAAACGTACCAGTGTACCGTTATGTTTTTCATAAACGCTGGCGATGATTAACTTCTTATCTTCTTCACTGTGATTGTGGTCTTTGTGGAAGATAGTATCAGTCATCCATCCAGCTACTTGGTCGAAAGTAGCATCGCCTAGTGTCTTGTTGTCCCAGCGACCGTTAATGGGGTCTTTTACCCTAATTACTACTGATTCTAGGTCTGAGGGGTCGATACCCTCCATGCATTCGTCGCGTGTTCCGTGGTCTTCTTCCATATTATTTACCTTTCTTTGAGCGGCCGTCTGGCTTCTGCATATACGCAATGATAGCCTGTACCAGTCCGGGATTATCGCCCCTATTGTTAATGTATTCAGCTATTGCAAAGAGGATAAACGTCTTCCAAGAATAGCCAAGAGTTGTTCGATATGTATTAAGGTTTGCTAGTAACTCTTTACCCTGGGGGTTGTCGCCCGTTGTGAACGACACCCCCCCTAATACCTCATTTTCTTTATTCTGATTTTCCATTGTGTACCTTCTAGCCTCTCTTTATATGTGATTTAAGGTAGTTCAGGATTGTAGGCTTGAGTTGGTTAATGTCCCTAATAGTCTTGTTCTCGCGTACCTGGCCACAAGTGCTGAATATACCGACTCCGAAAGCTTGTGCGAGGTCTTTGTTCGCTTCTTCGATAGCCCTAATTTCGGTGTTCCTACCACTCTCACCATCTGATATTAGTATTACGAAGTTCTTTTGACCAGACTTGTTCTGGAGTAGTTTATATGACTCGCGCATACCACCTAAATCATTAGTACCACTATTGCCGAAGTGAGTTATTTTGTTAAACAAATCTTGTGCATTCTCGTGGGGGTCGTACTTTTCGTTAAAGTCTTTATGAACTTTCACGTTGTCACTAAAGCCCACTACTGCAAAGTTAAGATTCAGTCCTGAGAAGGCGTTGGCTAGGAATACCACCGTCTCTCCTGCTACGCCAAGTGGCTCCCCGCTACCAGGGCCGCCCATACTGCCCGATGAGTCAACACATAAGACAATATTGTACTGTTTGCCCTTGCGAGCGGTCTTCTGCATGAATAGGTTGTTGCTGCCTACTTCTGCCTTATACAAGTGTTTCATGTCCAGCGAGCCACGCTTCTTACCGCGTGTCTTGCGGTCGTACATGTTATCAGTCATCACTGACTGCAAGCGTGACCTGAATACGTGGTCAGCCATCTTGAGGCGGTCGGGCACTTTATTCTTACCAGCAGACTTAACTACTTCGTCAACTAACTTACGTACATCGTTTGTGTTAAGGCCCACGCCCTGATGTGCCTGGCCAGGCGCTGCTGGCGCATCTTCTACGTCTTGCTCCTCAAGCTCCTCGTAGCCGCCCTGCCCCTGGCCTTGTGCTTGGCCAGGTTGCTGAGGTTGTGGTTGCTGTTGTTGCTGTTGTTGTGGTTGTGGAGGCGGTGGTGCTGGATTGGTAGGTTTATTTAACTCATAAAGAGGGATTAACGTGCCATTGTCCGGGTCAACCGCGCACTTCCACGTACTACCATCATCAAGCGATACAACAACGTTCTGAACCTCTTTAAATTCAAATTGTGTTCGCATTATGACCTCCTAGAAAGGCAGTGGTTCGTCAAGTTTAGCTTCTACGACTTCGCCCTCTACAGCGGCGGGGGCTGACACGGCTTCACCGTTTAGTAGCTTGCCAAGAATCTCATCACGTACACGCTTTTCAATCTCAGCCTTTTCTTTACCCAAGTTACGGCGAGCATCTTTAACTCTTTCATTCTCGGTGATTAGCTTGTCAATGTTAAGCTCATATCCGGCAGCTTCGGCCTTAACGTACTGGCCTGTTACTCTCTGGTACAGGTTGCTTACTAGGTTGCGGTCTCCGTTTGCCTTGTTAAGTAGTGCGACCTCGAATGCATCACTCAAGCCTAGTACTGGTACTAGACTAGCCCATTGAATCAGGTCTCGTGTAGAGCATGTGTAGAAAATCTGGTCTTTTTCCTTGGCTTGGCGCAATGCCTGGCCAACATCTACAATCTGTGCGGCGATATCCTGAGTTACACCACCCTTGCCAGCAACAATCTTAGTCTCCACCTTAGCTGAGGGGTAGTTAACGTTTAGAATCATGCCGAAGCGTGATTTAAATGCCTTGTTCAAGTCCTTAGTGCCTGCATATTCGTCAACAGGGTTCATAGTACCGAAGAATCTAAAGTCCTTGTGTGGAGTGACCACTTCGCCCTGGTGGTTAACAACCGTAACATTGCGGTCGTCGTCGAGTAGTGAGTGAAGCACAAACAGGATTTCGGGTAGTGCCACGTTAATTTCGTCTACAATAAGCCACTTACCAGATTTCATTGCAGTAAGCAGGATGCCATCCTCCCACACCGTCTGTTTGTTAACAAGCGTGTATTTGCCTACAAATTCGTCAACTGTAGTGTCACCAGTTAGGTTAAAGCGAATCCACTTCTGTTTATACTTCTCTGCGAGTTCTTTGATAACTGTAGTCTTGCCTGTACCAGTATCACCGACAAGCAGTACAGGGATATTTAGTTTAGCTGCAATCTCTAGTTGGTTCTTAATTTTGTTCTGGCCTAGAATCTCATGCTTTTGTAGCGTCACAGGAGCTTGTACAGCCTGCTTCTCAGCGTTTTGTGCAACACCTTCCACAACCGCTGCTACCTCGGCCTGTGGAGCCTGTACGGACCTTGTACGTGGTCGGTAAAATTCAGTTTTTAAGTCTTTAGTACCTTTGACTGTGATAGTTTGGCCGACGAGTACTGGGTTGTCGGCCTTGGTAAACTCTAGTTCAGTAAGCCTAGTATCGCCACGGCCAACCATTGATTTAATCTTGTATTCGGTGTTCTTAACATCGCGAGACCTTAGAGTCTCACCTACCTTGAACATACCTGTGTGCTTAGTTTGTTCCATTTTCTTCTCCTGATTAATATTTAAATTGTCTTCGTCGTGTCTGATTGGTGCTTTAAATCCAAGTGCATCGGCGCTCTCTAGGAATTGTTCATACACACCCAATCCCATATCGAGCCTATAGATATCCCCTTTATACGCTAGCTTGGCGGGCGGGTCGCTGATTGAAGCGATTTTAAACTCTAAGTTCTCTTTCCACCCCGCCCCACCAGAGTTAGGGTTCTCATCACCTCCGTAGCTTCCATCCTCCTTAAACTTGCTTGCTTCTTCTACATGTTTTGGGTTAAAGCCAGCGGGGACGATACAACGTACTGTGTCACCAACCTTAAATTTACGTTCTGGCGTATTTGCCATGTCACTGTACCTTCTTTCAGTTATTAGGCTCTGTAGCCTTGGTCATGCATAAATGCGGGATAACCTTTGCGGGTTTCTACCTCCTGTCCTGTTAGTTTCGCCCACTCATCCGCATCTCTACGGTTACAGCGTTCAACAGTTTCATTTTCAATCTTGTAATACTCAAAATCTCCGCGCACAACCTTTTGTTTATACTTATTGGTTTCACTGAATTTACAATCAGGCTGCATTAGTTCTTCGGTGATTTTATAAATCCAGATTCTCACTATCTTCATTTCTTGCCCCGCTTGCGTAAATCAGTTACGTTAACAATTACATCCCTGGACAGTTTCGTGCCCTTCGTGGCTTCTTCATTAGCCTCACCAACTGCCTTCCAGAAAGCACCAATATAGCCACTCTTGAGATTGTCCTGGGCCTTTCGCTTGGGGTTGTATTTCTCATATTCAATTACTGCTAATTGCATATCACCGGCGTCATTGGCTCGCTCATCTTGTAAGATGCACATGTTAGTACGGCCATCAAAGGTGGAGCCGATAATACTAACAGCGCGGATGCTACGAGGGTCATTTGCTATATCTATAGGATTTTTAACGTTCTTTTCTACCCATTCTTGCTGTTCTTTTTCGTTAAGTTCTTTCTTATGCTTGGCTACTATTGCTCTACCTTCTGATACCATAAATGCTGACACAATAGCGGCAGAGTGTTTAATGCCTTCGCGGGCCATCTGAACACCAGCGCTATACATATAATCAAACACTTTAGGGTCGTTAAAGGGTATCTCAGGTAACAGAGCCATCCCATAATGCAAGGTTCTCTTATCTTCTCTAACCTCTAACAGCTGTATGACCATAAATGGTATGAACGGAAGGGGCATTGTTGACATATCAATCGCCTTAGTGGTTGCTTTGCGCAATCCAGCGTTAAAGTCATCGTCGCTTAATAGTCCTTGGATTTCTTTGTTATTTAGTTGCTTCATTTAATTACTACCGTACAAATATAATCATTGCCTTTCAGAGTTATTTCTTCACAGTTAATAGGTTGCGCATTACGCCAGGCGAGCCAGGTCATAATGATTGTAGTTATAAACAATATTGTTGTGAGTGCTATCCAACCCTTTCTTTTATGGTTGCATCTGTTCCTGGAGTACTTGCTCATTGATTATGTTCCTAACGACTGAGCGTGTATTGAGTGTTTGCTCAAGTCGGTAAGCCAAATCTTGGTAAACTCTCGTGTTTTTACGCTTTTTCTTTAATAGTAGTTCAGTTATGCGTCGTTGGGTAGTATGTAAATCAGCTAGCATGTTAACAGGTATAAACCCCATAGATAACTCTAAACCATATACATTGTGCGAACCTAAGCGGCCAGCTAATGCCTGATAAGCCCAGCTAATATGTTTGGCGGTAGTAACAGAGTAACCACGAGTGTTAACAAAACCTTTACCATTAACAATAGCTGCCAGGGGGTAGTGATAACCATAGCTGTAAACAATACCGTTTGTATCTACGAACACACTAGAGCATTGTTTAGTTGTGTTGTGGTTGTATCCGATGTTCTTCTCGATAAACTCTTGTGTTGTCATGATTTATTTCTCAATTAATGAAATAACGCTCATTTTACTAGTGTCTATATTTGATGCGTTGCTAAGATTAACTCTTACCTCGCCTTGCCCGCCATCTTTGTCCTTGTAATTAATAACAAACTCTCTTAGGTTGTCCTTATATAGTTGGATAGTTTGCCCCATCCATTTTGTCATTGATTTCTGAGCCTGCTCTTGTTCTTCATGTGTCATGATTCAATACCGCACTTTCGTAAAAATTTAGTTTGATTAAATGTTGCATCATAGCTTGCTAGTGCATAAGCAATGCGTGCCGCTGTGTTGTGTACTTGCAGGCTATGCTCACCCTTACCATGTACCGCAACAGTTGCTAACCATTGACGTTTGATGGCACGAGCAATAACATTTTGCTCTAATTCAGTCATATACTGTGTACCCCTATAATGCTCCTCTTTTGATATTGCTCTGTTGGTGTTGTGTAGTGATGCGTTTTACTGCTTACAACAACAATAAACAGCGCGAGTAACAAGGGTAGAAGCAGTAATTGTAGTCCAATACTGTTTAAAGCAGTATGTAGCTTGCTATTAGTAGCAGTAATACGCCGCAAAATTGCCATGAGTTTACATTGTCCTTATGATTAATTGATATCTGTTGTTTTGCTTGTATTTGTTTGTAGATATTACGCATATTATCTGCCTCTAGCACTCTCCATGTCAGTTGGTACATAGTAAGATATATGTTTGTTCAGATATTCCTGTGATGGCCAGCCTTCGGGTATATTTCTGTACCACCAAACGCCAATACAAGGGTTAACAGCATTTATCATACTTATGTCTACTACCTTACCTCGTGCTTTGCTGTCTCTATAACGATGCTTAACTGTTATACCTCTTTTCATAGTTATCTACCGTTGTAGTCTAGCGCCTCTTGATACATAGTCCTGTTATCGTCGCTTTTAGTGGTCAATAGTAAGTGCCGCAAGTCAGCGAATGAATAGTCATCGTATTCATTTACACCATAACAATCATGTAGATAGTGCAGCATCTCTTGCTTACTTAGTAATTTACGTGCTCCGACCATGTGTATTACTCCTGTTTACTTGATAGTGACTAGAGGGCGGCTATATCTGCCCTGTAATGCCCTCTAGTCTGTGTGCGTTCAATTGTTTAATACGTTCTATTAGTTGTATTCATGCAAGAGTTGCGCTTGCTCACGTACTTGTAATTGATTCTGTGCCAGCTAGATGATTAACTAATCAACTAACTTAATAACAGTATAGCAAGCCTCATGGTATATGTCAATAGTAATTACTATGATTATAGTACTAAACCTGTGGATAACTCATGTATCCAATGCTATACAAGGTATAGTGAGACATTTCCTGTGAAAGTGCGCGAGAGTTCTGGGATAACAGTAACCTACTCTATATATTGTTACATTTAATACAAGGATAAGTGTAACAAGGAACAAGGTATGGGGGTGCCACTCTACCAACCCCTATCCCTTCCCACAGGGGTACTGGGGAGTATTTATAGCTTATGTTTACCACAGGCTGGGGTTTCCCCCCTACCACCACAAACAAATTATGTGTAACAAATGCATAAAAAATAAACAAAATAAATGTAACAAAAGCCCATAATCCTGTGCATAAGTCCTAGCCTTGTTACACATATATGTTACACTTAACGAAAAGGAGCACAGATGAAACCAGAAGAATTAAGCTTACTAACTGACTTTGAATTGCGCATGGCTTTGGCCACATACAGTTCTAATTCATTAATATTGGCCCAGATAGCGTTATTGTTTAAGGCCCACGATGCAGCTATACCTCCCGGCGTAGGTTTAGAATTAATCAAGATGAATACAGAACTCACCGAAACAGCTAGTGCCTGCAACAACGAAATGCAGAAGCGCGGTATTAAAGACATGATTCCCGAAAGTGAATTATCTGAGTATGGCGAGAGATTAAGAAAAAAAGCCAACAAAAGTTACGATGAATTAAAAACTCATATTAAAACCATCGCACACGAACTACAGGAAAAATATGACTTTAGTGATTTACCCGATGACTTAAAAGACTTAATTAACGAATTTAACACCCAGGTAAAAGAAGACACCGACAAAATAAAGAAACAGTATCAGCCCAAGCAGAAACCAAAAACTACCAAAACCAACAAGACTACTAAGACTAAAGAACAAAGTAATCTAGGTCTTAACTTTATTAACCGTTACATCAGGCACTTCGGAGATAATTCATGAAAAACGATTTCCTGCACTTAGACAAAATCAGTGATGAAGAACTAAAGTCTTATTCTATGTTTATCATGGGTATCTTAGAGGCTTATGAGGACATTGCCAATTTACTGAAATATACCAAGTCAAACGTAGATATAGAAGTACTCACTGAATGGACGAATAACGTTAAGTTAACCAATCAGGAACTATCTGAAATAGAGACTGAGATGAATAAGCGCAACCTAAAACCCGTAGATAAACTATCTGATTACACCAAGCAGTTTATTAAAGAGAACACCGCTCCCCCGGATGACTTCTTAGACAAACTACGAAGAAAGTAATAAATAACATGAATCATTTATTCCCCGAAAGTAAACCACATCATGATAAATACTGCTGGTGTATAGAGCAGGAAGTAACCGTAAAGGATATTGAAGACTTTATTCGCGCCGAGGCTAACAAAGCAGCCAGGGGCGCTCATATGTCCCCTGATGACCCTAGAATAGAAGAAGCCGTACAATTCGTATTAAACGACCCTAGAATACAAACTGATGAAGAAGCTCGTAGGGGTTTCATGAGAGGATACAGCGATGCCCAAGAAGCAGAAAGAAAGCGAAAAGAAGACTAACAGACCAGGTTATCATCCCGAACCACTACCAATATATGACCTGACTAAACATAACCTTGAAATGCATACACACATACCCAAGCAGCATACGCTTGTGTGGTACGAGACATTCACCCCAAGAGGCGACCCTAAGTGTCCAGTATGCGGTGCTAAAGCGGAGGTTGTAGATGAAACTGTACCAGTTACACAAGCATAAACACGAGCATTTCGGTATGCCCTGTCGGATAACCTATTACAAGGTAACGTAATGGCTGGCGGTAAGGCGTGGGAACGCATTAGTAAACGTGCCGCATATCAGGCGGAAATGCAGAAAAAAGAGAGTCATCGTATATTCATGCCAAATCATGAAGACGACCGTGTAAGACGAGCCAGAGAAGCACTAGAGAAGTCCATCCAGGACCACTTAGACGTTGAAATTACACGAGAGTACATAGAAAAGTACCTAAACCCCGATAAAGGATTTAGCAGTAATCCTAAGATACCTACCCGTGTTGGCATAGGTGCTACGGGAACCATACAATTCCCCAACAACCCAGAAATAACAGTATCTAGTGGTAAGGGTTATGCGTATTACAACACTCAACAAACTGCTAAACAAGTTGAGCGAGATAGAGTCTGGGAAGTGACAAATCAGTTTAATCAAGACAACAAGAACTATATACGGGTTGTATTGGGAAAGAAGATATTTAGAATGAGAGCATTTACTGTACAGGTTTACCCAAGATATGGCGCTACTGACCTTGAGGTAAGGGGTTATGTAGAACTACAAGACGATAACAGTGAAGATTTTGATATATTAGAGGTTACGTTCACTATTCCTAATGAAGAAATTGCTACTCGTGCTCAGATTAAGGGTATATTCGAGACGTTGTGGAAACGTGCTGGTGAAGAACTGGCTACAGAAGTGGAGAAGCTACGATGAATTGCATAGTCTGTGGTGAACCCATCACGAGTAAGCGTGTCGATGCTAAAACATGTTCGCCTAAGTGCCGCATGGCTGCGTCGAGAGGGATGCCTGTCCCAAAACAACTAAAGGGTACTGGTTTCTACACACCTATGGACATTCCGCCTCCTGATGTAAAACGCAAGAAGCTGCCAAAACCAGACCCTAATAATCCTCAGATAAAAGAATATGTGGAGGCGGTAGAGAAAGGCAGGCACATGCTTATAAAAGGTAGTGATATTAAGCCAATTGAATTTGTATCTTCGGGCATCAGTGAACTAGATGCACTAACCCAACTACCAAAGGGTAGGATTACTGAATTTTATGGTATGCAAGGGGTAGGAAAGACTACTTTAGTCACCAAAACTATCTCTGAAATGTCCAAAACAAGCAAAGTCTTATATATAGATGCAGAGAATGCTTTAAATCCTGGCAGATTAACAGAATTAGGTGCAAATAATAAGAATATTACTATTGCTACTACCTATGTTCTTGAGGATGTAGCTGATTTAACTATTGACAGTATTGGAAAGTATGACATTATTGTGGTTGACTCTGTTGCAAGCCTGATTCCTCGGGCTGAGGACGATGGAGAGACTGGTGATATGTTCATGGGTCTCAAAGCTCGTTTGATGGGACAGTTCATGCGGAAGCTGGTCGGTCGATTGGGCAAGTCAAGTACAGCGGTGGTGTTTATCAACCAACTAAGAGAGACGATGGAACTGTATGGACCTAAGAAATCTACTCCTGGAGGACATGCGTTACCGTTTGCTGCCAGTCTTAGAATCGAGTTGTCTACGACAAAGGCTGATAGAATCAAGGATAAAGATGGTGGGTTCAAAGGCCATTGGGTTAACTTAGAAATTACCAAATCTAAGGTCTGTCGCCCCTATCAGAAAACGAGATTTAGAATTGACTATTAAAATCGACAGTGATTTGTTCGCTCCTATTATATGTATAGCGATTATATGTAGCGCCTGGTCCCTCATTGCCTGGCATTGGCTGCCATTAGCAATTGGTGGGGTTATAATTGGAATTATGATAGTAGTAAGTTTGTTCCAAAAATATTAACTAAGTATTAAAAATGCTCAAATACAAAAACAACTGCAAAGTGTGTATTACTGCTAAAGCAGAAAAAAACAATAAACTAATCAAACTTATATATGAGAGTAACTACTTCATGCCAAGAAGTGACTATTCTCTATCAGAGGTGCATAGACAATATGAAGGCCAGTTTAATTACAGGGCCTTGCTTAACCATGTAAAAAAACATCAGTTTCTGGACCAAAAAGACTTCGAGCGTCGTGAGATGAATAGAATCGCTAAAACTGCCTCTGGCAAGGCGGCTATGCAGCGGTTTGAAAACGTCGATGTGTGGAATGAAGTCATGACTCAGGGCATGGAAGATTTGAAAAAGGGTAAAATACAGCTAACGGCTAATCATTTGTTAAAAGCAACTAAAGACCGTACCGATTTTGAACTCAAAAAGACAGACCAACAACTAGCGATGATGGAGATGATTTATCACTTCGCATCGGGAGAAAACAGTGAAAACAAACAGTACGATAGACGGGTTATTGGCCCAGAAGACCTCACAAATAAGCGTTCTGCCGTTCCGACTCCAGGAGATATTATCGAGGTCGAGGACGGACCCGGTGATATTCATAACGGAGATGCTGGGGATGCCGTTACACGCTGGCCAAGTTCGTTACTTACGAGAAACAACCCGGCGTAAAACACGTAAGAATGTATTAGTTCCAGCTAACCGATGGGGTAAATCCACTCTATTGGCCTGTTTGCATATATGGTACCTCTACCACAAATTTGGTATTGCGCCAGGGAATACAGACCCTTGGCTCAAGGCCGAATACAGAACGGCTAATCTAGCTCCCCACAGCGCTCTTACTGAGCCAGTGTTCAAGGTTATCCACCAAATCATGACTAGTTCGTTTCCTATTCGTATGCCGGATGGGAGCATTACAACTAACAAGTGTCTAATTGAGTGGTTCTACTTGCCGGACCGCACGCTTAATACGCCTCCTTACAAGCAATTCTTTGCTAATAATAGTTACATTGAGCATTTGTCCCTCTCAGATAGCGCCGATAAAATCCAGGGTCGGCCATATGGTGTTATTACCTATGACGAAGGGGGCCGGTCGCACCACTTGAGGGAAGAACTCTCGGGTGACATCTTACCGCGTCTATTTGACTGGGGAGGCCCGTTTCACTTACTGTCTACTCCTGACCAAAACTCACCCAGTATCTTGTACCACTATGAGTTGTATCAGAATGGCCTGGTCGGGTTAGACAATACATATACCCAGGAGGGTACCTTAAGAGAAAACACTTTCTTCACCCCCGAACAGATTCAGGAGCAGTATGACTTGTTCTCTGGAGACCCAATGGCACCGCAGATTCTTGAAGGTAAGTTTGTGTTTGGCGGGGATAACATATTTGATATTCAGGATATTATCGACGCAAAAGACAAATCACTTAATGATAGTGTGCGCGTAGAGTCCAGGTTTGAAATAAACGAAGATGGAGAGAGAATAGAAATCTTTCATATATATGTCATCGGCATTGATACCGCTATCGGTAGTGACGAGATGGTGTTTACCGTCTTGGACATTACCAGTAAGCCATTTAAGGTAGTAAAAGTGATGGCCTGTAAGGGTAACAGCAAGTCTATCCAAAGGCATCTAAATGACCTATTAGACCTTATCGAGTCCTACCATCGTGGAAACAATTTGAGAATGTTAATCGAGACTTGGAACGGGGAGAGCGCTCGATTCTACCAAGACCTACCTTATTGGGTACAGGCATTTACCCGTTGTTACGGTTCGTGGCAGCCAGAAAAACCCAGGACAGATAACGAAAATACACCCAAGACTAGAACCAATGATATTAAAAAAGCTGACCTATTAATTGCCCTGCAAAAATTATTGTCCAGCCACGAAATTAAAATACCCGAGAACGATAGCGATTTGGTGCAGCAGCTATCCATTTATAAGGAAAAAGATGATAAGATTCCAACAGACAGGGTGATGAGTCTCGCCCTTGCAGCTTGGATGGCCACCCAGGGTACAAAATATAGTCAAACTCCACAGTGGGTTGATGTAGAATAAAAACAAAAACATGCAAAACGAAAACAAATATAGCTCTTATGAAGATGTAACAAAAGCATTTGTACTATGTGTCCGTACCGAATTGAAGGCCAATGAAGGGGAAATCGCCCTTAGAAACGAGAAGATTCAGTTACGGGACCAGTTTATTTACTCTGACCTACTCGAACGTTCCCTGGACATCCCCGTTGGCCACGACAAGACGCCCGTTAATTGGTTACGTCGCACAGTAGAAATCCACGCTAATCAGTTTATGGTTAGTGGCTTTCAGGTAATTAGCACCTACAACTCTGATGACGTCAGTATCGAAGGTAACGACGAAGAAGCCGAACAGGAAAAGCAGCGCCTTACCCTGATGAACCGAAAGCGTAAAGAGTACGCTGAATTACGTAAAAACACCATTGATGGCATTATTGAAGACAACGGTGGCATAGATTTATTTGTAGAACTTGCAGAAAATGCCGGTGCTGTAGGTGATTCAGCTGTTAAAACTTGGTATGACGAGAAGAACAAAACCTTCGTTATTACACCGATTGAGTCTATAGAAAACCTTCGCGCACTCTGGACCGACAATAATTTCCGCCAGGCGGATGCTTATGGATATGTGTATCAGATAAGCAAGGTGGAAGCGCTAGCCAGATACAACAAGCTAGACGAGGAAACACTTCAAACAAGTCCAGCAGGGCAACCGTTTGACCTAGTTGGTGATGCTAACTCGTATACTATTCAGCCAGGCACATCCCAAGAAATGGTGAGTGTAATTGAAGTTACGGGTAAGATATCCGGCTATGGCTCCGAGAACGGTGTGTTAAAGGTAGTCCCATATGGCCAAGAAAATGAACTAAACGTTTTAATTGTCGGTTCCCAGGTAATACGCGTTATAGACAAACCATCTAAGATACCGAGGTTTTATGTTTTCCCTAATAAGCGTGCCCGTCGTCGTGCCTGGGGTATTAGCGATATTACTGATGGTGCTATCTACTTAAATGTAGCTTATGTTGAGACACTCTCTGACTGGAGGACTGTTGCTAACAGAGTGAACTTCCCTAAGTGGAAGGCATATAACTTTGCTATGGACGCTCAGTTGCCCAAGCCTAAGCCTCGTAGCATTCAGGTATTAGCCCTGGGTGAAGGTCAAGACATGCAGTTATTGCAGCAAGGCGACTCTAATCAGATTGACTTCAAGGCTCAGCTGGAAGAAATCAAGCAAGAGTACCTACGCGAAGTGGGTGTTTCAAGAGTATATTTTGACGACCCAAGCATTAACCTGAACTCCAACCAGGCACTTTTGACTTCTATGAAACCAACTACCGACATTGCCGAGGAGAAGAAGAAGCTTTGGGAACCTATAATGTTGCAGTTATTTAACGACGCATTAGAGACTATCGCGGCACACGATGATACTGTTGGCGACTTGATTCAGGATAAAGACTGGAAACTTAAGATTCAGTGGCCTTCTGTAATGCCCAAAGATGACCCGGTATATCAAAGCAACTTACTCAACCGATTCAACTCAGGAAACATTTCACTACAGACTTACCTTGAGAAGCAGGGCGAATCTAAAGAAGAAATCGACCGTATCCGTGACGAACTACGCGACCCAGTTACCGCCGCCATTCTTGGCAAACAAATCCCTCTACTCGCCCAGCAGCTTATCGCACCTCCATCCAACGGCCCGAAGACAAGCATCTCCCTACGTGGCGACCTTACCCCATATCAGGAAGCTAACCTGGCCTCACAGCAAGGATTTAATGAAGGTCCATTCCCGGCTAGTGCTGGCCCACAGGGTCAACAGGGACAGATTGCTCAGGCAAACGCTGATAATATGGGATTCCTCAACGGAGACCCATTCAATGGTGGAACAGCAATCCAGAGAGGCCCCGACGGACAGCCAGTACAAGCGCCACAGCAAGGCATGGTTACTACACCGGGGCAGAATCAAACTGGACAACAGCCAGTATCCCAGCCAGGTAGTGGTGCTACAGCCACTAGCGCAGGCGGAGCAGTAAAGAAGACACAACAGAACCAGGGAGCATAACATGGCTTCAACATCTAACCTATTAAAACAAGCCGAAACCCGACGTCGTAAGATTAAGGAGCAGCAAGATAACATTCGTAGTTTCGAGTGGTCAATATCTGCAAAGACTTACGATGATTATGCGGATTACCGCAATTACCTAGAAGACCGCAGTAAGGGTGAAACGGACATTAACCGCGCACTAAGTTATGAGCGTGATATTGTTGGTGCCCGAAGAACGTATGTTTCACATGAAATACAACGCCAGACTATAGATGTACTAGAGGGAGACTCAACTCTACAGGATAAATACAATCGCGTAGTAGACTTCTACGTATTTGCAGTTAATAACGACGACTTCGATTTAGCTCAGTCACTGAGACTACAAGCTGATAATATCGACCGTTCTATTCAGGCCCAGCAGGAACGCGCTCAAGTACTAGCTGAGAAAATGGCATCAGAACAGGTGCAAACTGTAGGTGACTATGTTGATATGGTTATCAACGGCCGCGACCTACCAAGCGGGGCGCTCTCACTAAGGGAACTAAATGAGGGCTTTAAGCTCGGGGGTGACGAATACCTTAATGAATTAGGAAAGTCTGCCGCAGAAGCGTTGGGTGTAGGCACGGCATCTTACTGGGATGTTTATAAGGGTATCGTAGATGACGTGCTAAATACGTATCTGACCGCTTCCGAATCACTAGACCCTGTTAATGCCGCTAAGCTCAAGAAGGAGTACAACGACATTATCAATGGTGACACCACTTTCCAAGTTCCCGGACTCGGTAGACTGAACTACCAAGACATCAACGATGCTGTTGATGCACAGCGGGCGGGACAGAATTTATTCGTATCTGTTCAGCGCGACGGCAAGAACGTATTCAAGAAGACTAACGTCACTGACTACGTGTGGGCGAGGGATGCCAACGGGCAGTTCTCACTTGTCAGAGTCCGGGATGAAGTAGCTGATAACTTTAACGCCAAGTCCAGGGTGTTAAAGCGTGATGATAAAGGCAATGTTGTCTACAAGGATGGCAAGCCACAGTACTACTCATATAAAGAAGCACTAACCAGGGCTGGATTTGATGTAATAGGTAGTGCTGATGGCAAACTAGTCATCCGTGCCACTACTGCCTCGACCGCGCTTAATATTCCAGGTATATCCGGCAATCAGAGTTTCGACGTAGTAATTGGTGAGGATGGCCAGGTTAAACTCCTAGCAACAGACGACCAGGGCAACCAAAACATTTATGGTATTGATTTGTCCCCAGATGGTACCGCGAAAGTGGGAGCCATTAATAAGGAAGACATCTCTATATTCGGTGATAAATACTCAGCTCCTACGAAAGAGGGTGTTGCACTCACCAAGCAGATTATTGGCCAGGTTGACACACGGGACCGCATGGACCCTAATAACCCATTCAGAGTACTAGACCAGATTGACCCATACGGCCGCTCTATATCATCAACTGATTACTTGTTTAGTCAGGGCCAGCGTGTGGCAGAATTGCGTCAGATTCCACAGCTACCGAGTAACGATGTAGACCTTGGACCAGTGTCTAAATACGGTAGCGCCGAGTTACAGAAGCGTATTAACACGGCTTCTACTACACTTCAGGCTGCCAATCTCAACCCACAAGGCAATATCGCCAACCCTCAGCAGCAGACCACCCCTCAGCTACAAGCGGGTGCCTCGTTTAACCTGAACACTACTCCTGTACCGGCAAATGCTAGTCTAAGAGTACAGAAACCAGTAGCTCAACCAGTAGTGACGGTATCGAAACCGGCTCCTACCCCTTCACTAACAGTTAACAAACCTAAGAATACATCTATACCGCTGGGCGTAACTCAGAGTAAAAGCCAGCAGATAAAGCTATAGCATGAACGACAAAGACAAATATGCAGCCAAGTTCGGTACATCGGTGGCCAGGACAACTACAACGTTCTCTGGCCCTATTGTTAATCCATTGCAGCAACAAGTTAACCAACAGCCCCAGAAAACTGGTGGTGCTACTCAGAAGCTGGGTTCGGTAGGGCAGGCTGTAGATTTCATAAGTAAGTTTTCTCGCCAAGTCGGTAGTGTGGCAATTGGTGCAGCTAAGCTGGGCACTAACTACGCAAAGAATCTAGCCGAAACAGTATATAAAGATGTAACTGGTACCGCCGACACACTCACGGGTATATTCGGTGGAGGTTATCGTGTACAGCAGGAATTAATAAATCAGCGCCAAAAAGCTCTGGACAACGCCAGGAATAATGTAAATCGGGCTTTCTCTACTGGCAAAATGAACCTGACTGATTACAAGAAAAGAATGGAAGAGCTGCATACACTAGATGGTGAACTGAAACGCGACATAGACGAACAGGTGCATAACTTGAGTGCTGGCCGCAAAGCTAAAGAAATAGTCGGTACTGCGACGTTACTATTCATGCCCAGTAAGTTAACTCCTGCTTTTAAGGCTGGCGTTGAAACGGGGAACAGTACTGTATTAACAGCTCTAGCAGCTTCTGGCATGGGTAAAAACGCAAGTGTATTTGTTAAAAGCATTGCTGCCGCATCTAAGAAGGCGGAAGAAGCTGTGGCTAAAATCCCATCTCTGGGCAAGCTACTGGAACGTCGAGCGGGTGAAGAAGCTGGCGAAACGACACTAGAAGAAGCCCTAAAATCTGGGGCTAAGAACACGCTCCTTAACTTCTTTATTAAGAAGCCGCTCATTATTGATGCGAGTATCGAGGAAGTACGCCAGATTGTAGAGGCAGTAGATGAGGGTAACTTTAAGGGTGCCCTTGGACGTACGGCATTTCTGGCGACTATGGCCTTGGAAGGTGGCCCGGTGGGTGCTGCTATTAGAGGTATGGGTAAGTTTGGCGGCACTACTCGGTCATTGGTATTCGGTCGGGGTAGCTTTATTGACACGCTCAGTCGCAATGTTGGTGATGGCAACCCGCAAGGTATTTATAAATACATGGATAACCTGAGAACCACTGACTCTGATAAGTTCGACCAGGTTAACAACGCTATGAAGGCGTTGCAAGAGATGAACTTACGTAAAGCCAGCGAAGATGTTAACGTAGCTGTTGACTTTGTGAAAGACCACTACATCGGTAGAGGTATAAATCTTGAGAGTCTATCGCACGAACAACTTGTTAAGGATATGCTTAAGTATTATGAGAACTTTAAGAAGGTAAACACTTATGCCAAACAAGGATTAATCGACGGTATAGCTCCCCATGAATGGCGCAAGATTGCCATAGGTACATTTGATACTCAAGCAAAGAATAACTTGGTTCAGATGCTTCGAGCCACAGGGACTGATAAGGGTGCCCAACTAGCAATCATCGCCAAGATGTCATCAGATGGTGTCCAGTGGACACAGAACCGATTGATATTCAACAAAATCCAAAAGCTTATTCAGCAATCAACAGATACGGACCAGTTGGCTAAGGAGATTAGGGGTATTACTACCGCTACTGAGCTTAAGGGAGTCCCTGCTAAGTTAGCAAAGGAACTATCAAAAGATGGTTACTTTGTGATTCGTCCGCAAAAGAACTTAGCACCATTTGTAGAAGGTGAGCAGGCCCGAGGTATTGTGTCTGCCTTTGCCCCGAGGGGTGATGCATTCTTTGAGCAATCTGTGAAACCATTCCCAATAGCCATGACTGCTGGCTCGGCCCTGCGTCGGCTGGGTATATCCCCAGAAGATACTAGTATGGCTGTTTACTATCGCTTAACAGATAACCTGTCGCACAACTTGCAGGATTTGAAGCTGTCGAAGAAACTCACAACTGTTGGTGACTTCTCTACTGATGCGCAGGTAATTATGCGTAGACTACAGGATGTAGCCGAATCAAAGAGGAGTGCTTACGATATCCGCCAATTACGATTAGACGAGATTGCCCAGGCGCTAGACGTTACTCGTAAGGATGCTAAGCTAATCCGCAACGCTGTTATGCAGTCGTATCTGGACATGCCGCTACAGTTGCGTGGCTTTGGAGACAAAATCATGGATTACAACTTACGGTTTAACCCACTAGCTCCAGGTTATTCACGTATACAGTCAGCCGCTCGATATGCATACAACCCATTCTTTAGGTGGCAGGAAATAACGGAGACCGAACTACTAGCCCAGCTAACATCTGGGGGTAAAAAGCCAGCCTACCTCGGTCTTAATAAACTGAACCAATTAATCTTCCGTACAAGCGCTGAGAAGCTTGATGATACCGTGAGGAAAATGGATGATGCCCGCATATTTACTACTGGCTTCTCTGGTGAAGGTGCCGCCAACGCAGTAACATTCGGTCGGGTAACGGCTAATATAACTAAGACCCAGAAGCGTTCGATTGCTGGACTAGTACAAAAAATGGCTCAACGCCAGAACATGACCGTAGACCAGATGCTTACTGAGAACTACGAACAGGTGGTAGACGCGGCCAGGGTTATTGTGCAGTACCCACAGAGGGGAGCACTTAACTCGCCATTGGCACGCACTATTAATGTGATGTTCTTCCCGGCCAGATACAACATTAAGGTAGCCGGGCTAGTCGCTAAGCAGTTGGCAACATTACCTCCGGCGCTACAGCTGGCCACCATTAATAGCATGTTTGACTTTAAAGATTGGTTGTCTAGCGAGGAAGGCATTGTATGGCAATCTGACCATAAAGAAGCAATTCAACTGTTCAAGTGGCTTACTCCAGTGGGCAGCCTCGAATGGGCGTCCAGAGTATTGGGAGGCAACGTCAACTCCGTTGGTGAACTGGGGTTACTCGGTGGTTTACCATTCGGGTTTATCTCTCAGATGCTCGACTCACAAGGGGTAGTACAAATGAACACGCCCTATGTGGATATGTCGAACGGGGATGTTATACCTAAATACGTACCTGATAGTCTAAAGGCCCGAGCTAATATGGCACTTGTTGACCTGTTGGGTAGTTTGTTTACATACCCAGGCCGCACTATTGGTTTGCCTGGCAAGGGAGAGTTCTTGCGCAACACCGCTAAGGGTCTGACCGGCGGTGAGAGCGGTGAGTTCAAGGTGCAGGACCAAGAAGGCAGATTGACAGAGACCCAGCGCCGACAAGTAGAAGTCATTCGTAATGAAAATCTTGGCGAGATGAACGTCAAGAAGGAACCTCCAGTGTTACCTGGCCAGTTCATGGGATATTCGTTACCCATGATGCTCCCTCCAGTAGAGAGGAAGAAAGAGGTTAAGGAACCGAATGCTCCAGAGCTACGGGCTATGAAGAAAAGCCGCAAGCGTAAGCCCGCTGGTGAGCGCACAGCCCGACCGCTTGAAAAGCGTTAGGGTTATGATATGATTTCGTTAGAGGTACTTTGTACCTAGTACAAAAAGCAAGAAAGTGAGAAACAAAAATGGACCCAACTAAAGGCACAGGTACACCACCTGAAACGGCAGGAGCCACCCCGCCACTCAAAAACGATGCACAAACTCAGACTGTGGACCCAGCAGAATTTGAAGCGTTGAAGAAGAAGGCCGAGCAAGCAGAGATGCGAGCCAACCAACTTCAGAATGAAGCAGAGGCACGTAAAAAGGCCGATGAGGAAGCTGCAAGAAAGAAGCTGGAAGAAGACGAGAAGTGGAAAGATGTTGCAGAGCAAGAGCGCCTAAAGCGTGAAGAACTTGAGCAACAGGTCCAGTCTCAGGCGCAAGAAAAGCGTTTAAAGGCTGTAGAGTCACAACTCCTCTCTGAGTTCCCACAAGAAGTACGCGAACTAGCTGAAACTGTCGGCCTTTCTCTACAGGAAGATAGTGAAGAAGCACAGACAGCGTTCAAGGATAAGCTTGGCAAACTAGCCGAGAAGGTTCCTGTGAGCAATCCTGTCGGTGCAAGTAATCACTCCAACTCTCCTCGTACTGGAAAGCTGAATCGTGAAGACGTAGTTATGCACCTTCGACATGGGACACCCGAGCAAAAGCTTGCGGCCATCGAGAACATCCCTATCGTTCAACAGATGAGCCAACCACATCAAGCCCGGTAACTTTCACCAAAATTAAAACAAAAAGAGAAACAAAATGCCCATTGGTCTTATTACCCACATGGACACCACTCGCCCAGAGGATGTAACCGACTTTGTAACCAACGTTGATTACGCTTCTACGCCGTTTATGTCGGCTACTGGAGAGGCTGTTGCTACCAACACCCTTCACGAATGGCTTGTGGACTCTTACGATGCATCTGCTCACAACGCTACCATCGAATCGAGTGACGCTACCACTGTAGACCTGTCTCAGCCGACTCGAACCACCAACGTTGTACAGCTGTTCCGTAAGGTCATTGTTGTGTCCGACACCCAGGTAGCAATTCCTCACTATGGAGAGGACAACCCCTTCAGCTATCAAACGAAGAAGAAGATGACTGAGATGGCTCGTGACTTTGAAAAAGCCATGATTGCCGGTACTCGTGCTTCTGGTTCCTCGGGTGTAGCTCGTCAGATGGACGGGGCCATCGCTCTGATTACTTCTAACAAGACTGCTCGTGCCTCTGGTACCTGTCTGTCAGAAACAGAGTTTAACGACATCCTGGCTGGTGTTTACGACGGTGGTACCGACGAAACTATCGACCTCGTGCTGACTGGTACCTACCTGAAGCGCGTTATCGACAAGTTCTCGACCAACGTTACCCGCAACATCGAGGCTACCTCGCTGAAGCAGGTACTACGCGTAGACGTATACCAGAGTTCCTTCGGTATTCACGAAATTCGCCTTTCCCGCGAAGTTCCTTCGGCCGCCGGTTCAGCCGGTCTGCTGGCCCTGGATACCTCCAAGTGGAAGAAAGCCTACTTAGTTAACCGCCGTCCGACGATGGTGCCTCTAGCTAAGACTGGTTCTTCGACCAAAGCTATGGTAGAAGCCGAGTTCACACTCGAAGCCCTGAACCAAAAGTCCAGCGCTTACCGTAGCGGTTATCACGTAGGCTAGTCTTACGGATAATCCCGGAAACCCCGTCCCAGTGGCGGGGTTTTTCGTGTGCTATGATTTTTGTATGGCAAGAAAAACATATACGGGCGAAGGTCCCAAGGACTGGCATGAAGTTGTCGGTATGCCCGATGAATGGGACAAAAAGAACATATCTATAATTATTCGTAAGTTTGAGAACAACCCAGCTACTCGGGGCCAGATTGCATACTTCTTGGGTCAAGCTCGCCAGGAACGGCAAGAGGTGCGGGAACTGAAGTTCGTAAAAGACAATAAACAACTTAACTTTAAGCGACGGTTAGTTATGCCGTCCGCATTACTCGACGAAATCAAAGCTGCCTATCCAGCTATGTTCCGCGACCAGAAACAATTTGAGTGGTTTCTAAGGAACTTTCCGATGTTTAATGTAACGTAAGGAGACATGTGAAGAAGCCAACTATAGCTTTTGCGTTAATTGTTAAAGGTACCGATGACGAAGCCCCCCTGTTGGAGCAATGTCTTAATTCACTGGATGGCCACGTTGATGCCGTGTATTTAGGTATTAACTATCCTAAAGGTAAAAAAATATCAAAAAAGATTATGCACGTTGCCAAACGGCACAAAGCAGTAATACATACCTTTGAGTGGAAGGATGACTTTGCCGGTGCTAGGAACTTTATATTCAGCCAGATTCCAAAGAAGTACGACTTTATAGGCTGGTGCGACACTGACGATACTCTCGATGGCGTAGACAAACTAAGAGATGTCCTTGATTCGGTACCTAAGTATGCCGACGGTATCCTGATGAAATACGACTATGAACATGACGACCAGGGGAACGTAACTGTTACCCACTGGGTAGTGCGAGTAGTACGTAATAATGGCACCTTCCAGTGGAAAAGTAGTTTCGCGGACAAAGGCATCACAGTACACGAGACCTTATCTGAGAAGCGCCGAGTTGCTAAGGTGATGAACGAAGAAGTAAAAGTGATTCACCACGCCGATAATGAACGAAAGACACGGAGTCTTAACCGTAACATCGAGCTACTTGAGCGGATGTACGACAAGAATAACAAAGACCCTGACCCCAGAATCTTGTATTATTTGGCGACCCACTACTTTGGTGTTAGTCGTTTTGCAGAGGCCGAAAACCTGTTTAAGCAATATGTAGAGTTGTCCGGCTGGCCAGAGGAGAGGGCATCAGCATTTGTTTATATGGGTCAATTAGCTGACTTTAACGGCGACCCCATGCTGGCAAGACAGTGTTACCTGTATGCAATTGGCGAGAACCCCAGCGACCCAGATTCTTATGTTGAGCTGGGTGAGCTGGAGTTTAAGCAAGGGTTGTATGAGAAGTCCGTGCGGTGGCTAGAGATGGCCGTAGACAAAAAGCCTAATTTTAGTGCTATGGTTATGCGACCTATGGACAACACCTTTCGGGCGTATATGTTGCTAGCTCAGTCACATGTGAATATGGGCGGTAAGCACCTGGAAATCGCGTTGCCCTGGGCGGAAAAGGCATTGAAGCTGAGGCCCAATGACCAAGAAGCTAACGACGCTCTCGACTTAATTCAGAACCTTATACGTATTCGTAACTTAACGGATGGAGCGGTACGATTGGTTAAGCAACTGGAACGGGATAACAGGATGGACAATATACCACTCTTGTTGGACCTACTGCCAGCGGAATTGCAGGATAGCCCAGCAATACTCAAAATCAGGAACCACTACACCGAGCCGGAAATCTGGGGCAAGAAATCTATTGCTATGTACGTAGGTCAAGGCCCATTGGGTCTGTGGGGTCCGTGGAGCCTTGAAGAAGGCGTTGGAGGCTCTGAGGAGGCAGTTATTCGTCTGTCTAAGGAACTCGTAAAGCATGGCTGGGAAGTGACCGTGTACGGCACTCCTGGGGACCGGGCAGGCGCTTACGATGGGGTAGTGTATAAGAATTATTGGGAAATTAACCTTCAAGATACGTTTGACGTATTCATAGCCTGGCGCTCACCTTGGTTCTTCGATGCTAAAATTAATGCTCGAAAGAAATACTTGTGGTTACATGACAAGATGGAAGTCGAGGAGTTTACTCCTGAGCGCATAGCCAACTTAGACAAAGTAATCTTGTTGAGCAAATACCACAGAGATTGCTACCCGATGATTCCAGAAGAAAAGGTACTTTACTCTGCTAACGGCATTGACCCAGAGGAATTTACACAGCATGACCAGGAACCCAGAGACGAGCACCGCATGATTTACACATCTAGTCATGTGAGGGGCTTGCAGTTACTGCTTGATTGCTGGCCTGAGATTAAAAAACAGGTTCCCGACGCCACACTTGATATTTATTACGGCTGGGAGTCGTTTGAGGCTATCCACAGAGGCAACCCCGAGCGCATGGCCTGGAAGGATAAGATAACTAGGCAGATTGAGGAATCCGATGGTGTAACCGACCACGGTAGAGTTGGACACGATGTTATTGCTAAAGAAATGAGCAAATCAGATGTATGGCCCTACCCGTGTCCATTCCCCGAGATTTACTGCATTACTGCTGTGAAGGCTCAGGCAGCGGGGGCCATTCCAGTATCAAGCAACTTTGCCGCACTTGATGAGACCGTCCAGTACGGCGGTAAGATGCTCATGAAAGATTTTGGTGATAAAGAAGCTAAGCAGTTCACCAAACTATTAGTTGAATGGCTGACCAAACCACAAGAAGAAAAAGATAAAGCTCGTGCAGAGATGAAGAAGTGGGCCAGGGAGAACTGTTCCTGGGCTAAAGTAGCGGAGGGATGGATTAATGAGTTCAATAAAAATTAGTTTACTAGTCCCAAGTAGACAGAGACCGAATCAGTTAAAACGTTTCTATGATTCAGCTATGGCAACCGCCGACAACCCCGAGGAGATAGAAGTTGTTACATATATCGACAATGATGATGGACACTATGACGACCTCGAATTACCGCGACTTACAAAGCTACGGGGTGAGCGCATTGTTTTGTCCCAGATGTGGAACGAGTGTTGGAAAGCAGCGCAAGGTGAGGTTTACGGCCATATGGGAGACGACATTATATTCCGTACACAAGGCTGGGACACGGCAATTAAAGATGCCATTAACCAATACGAAGATAAAATCGTCTTTGCCTTCGGTAATGACGGTAGCCCCGGTGGTGAGATGCGTACATTCGGAACACATGGATTTGTTCACCGTAATTGGACTGACACGCTAGGCAGATTCGTGCCGCCCTATTTCTCAAGTGACTATAACGACACCTGGTTTAATGATGTAGCCAAAATGATTGGTCGTCACTGTTACGTTAATATCTACACCGAACACATGCACTACTCAATGGGTAAGGCAGAAATTGACGATAATACCCGCGAACGCCTGGCCCGCCATGCCTCGGACAATGTTGAGCACATTTACGAATCGAAAAAGCCCGAGAGGGAGCAGGATGCCGAAAAACTAAAGAAGTTTATTGAGGGACACCAAAATGGGAGCTAAGTGGAGCATTTGCATATTGAGCGTCCCAGAGAGGGAAGATGATTTAAACCGAATTACAAGCGTACTTCAGTATCAAATAGGTGGTCGGGACGATATTGAGGTGCTTGTTAATACTCGTAAGGGCACCTTGGGCGAGAAAAGACAGTGGTGCTTGGAGCGTGCTCAAGGGGAATACATAAACTTCATAGATGATGACGATATGGTAGCGCCCGACTATATCGACACGATATACCCAAAACTTGATGGCGTTGATTATGTGGGCTTTATATTGCAATTGTATGAAGATGGGGCCAAAGAACCCCGCCAAACCTATCACAGTCTGAAATACGACAACTGGTCGGAAGACGATAGAGGATTCTACCGTAACGTCAGCCACCTTAACCCTATACGTAAGGCTCTAGCTTTAGAGAGTAAATTTGATGGCGGCCCTGGTGAAGATTACCGCTGGGCACAAGGGGTCAAAGCAGTAACAGAACACTTTATAGATAGACCGATGTACTTCTATTTCCATTCAAAAGACTTTTCATTGTCATTAAGGATAAAAAAGTAATGGCTAACCCAACAAGAGATAGTTACGCACAAGCATTATTTGATTTCGCTGGTACACAGATTGCTGAGTACATACGGAAGAACATCCCTAGCACCGGCAGAATACTAGATGTGGGAGCTGGCTGGGGCAAGTACCGCTTCTTATTACCAGAGTACGAGATGGATGCCGTAGAGGTGTTCAGCCCGTATATAACAAAGAACAAACTACAGGCTTACTACCGAAAAGTATTTAACGACGATATTAACGAGTTAGTCATCCCAGAGAAATATGCGGCTATTATCGTCGGTGATACTCTTGAGCACTTGCCTACAGACAAGGCCCCGATTACCGTACAGAAACTAATTGACCATTGCGACCATTTAATTGTTGCCACGCCGTTTATGATGCCACAAGAAGAAGTAGAGGGTAATAAACATGAAGCCCACGAACAGGAAGACCTTAATGAACAGGTTATGGCTGAACGCTACCCGATGTTGAGGTTGTATTCCCTATCACCTAAGAGACCGGGCGAACATATAAAATCCATTTACGTTAGTGATTTGGACTAATTTATGAATGACAAGGAAGTACGTGAACTTACGAGAAAGATATCAAAGGTATTTGATAAGTGGAAGGATATCCTGGGTCTTGGTGGGCATAGGTTTAGCCTTAGTTTTGAGCGGAGTTATTGTGTTAACGATAGCAATGTCATCGCCAAAGTAAGCCCAAGTTGGCAGTACAAGAACCACCACATTACGTTTTTTCTACCTAAGATTAATGACTTAGACACCGAGCGAGAGCTGGAAGAAGCCGTTGTCCATGAGCTGGTGCATATACTAGTTCACCCTATTAGCGGCGACGCAACAGTATTCAGCAGCCAGCAAGAAAAGACTAATTTTGACGAAATGGTAGAGTTTACTACCACAAGCGTTTCTTTTGCTCTACTATGGGCATATGATGCTGGTGAAGAATCGGCCAAGAAGAAACTAAAGAAAGAGAAAAAAGATGAAAATAGGAATGATGGGGCTGGGGAAACTGGGGCTGCCAGTGGCTCTAGCGATAGAGTCAAAGGGTCATGAAGTAATCGGCTATGACATTAACCCCAATGTCGCAACCTATCTTAAAGACAGAAAAATACCCTTCGTGGAAAAGGGTATCAAACCGTTACTTAAGGCAACGCAGTTACGACTTGTTGACCTGCCAGAATTGGTTCGAGATAGTGATATTCTATTCTGCGCCGTACAAACCCCCCACGAAAAGAAGTATGAGGGAGATGATAGGATTCCAATCACTACATCCGATTTCGACTATTCGTATCTTAAGGCCGCAGTTAAGGAAGTTGCTGAACTATCTAGGATACAGAAAAAGAAAACAACCCTAGTAGTTATCTCTACCTGTTTACCTGGTACTTTTAACAGAGAGATTGAACCACTCCTAAACAAGTGGGTGAACTACGTGTACAATCCGTTTTTCATTGCTATGGGCACAGTAGTTCACGATTTCCTAAATCCTGAGTTCGTGCTCATCGGCGTAAGAAAATCAGCCAAAGAACTAGAGCTGTTCTACAACACGATACATAACCGCCCGAGCGTTAAAACTGATATTACGACTGCGGAAGCTATTAAGGTCTCTTACAATACCTTTATAACGATGAAGACCGTCTTGGCCAATACTTGGGGTGAAATTGCATATAAAATTGGGGCCAACGTTGATGATATCTATAAAGCCTGGTCAATGGCTACGGACAGATTGATATCCCCTAAATACCTCAAATCAGGCGTTGGCGACGGTGGCGGGTGCCATCCAAGGGATAACATTGCCCTCTCCCACATGGCCCGACAACTTGGTTTGTCATCAGATATTTTTGAAGACCTGATGATTGCTAGAGAGAACCACATGAACTGGCTAGGTACTGAAGCGGTATCTAAATCACTAGATAAAAACCTACCTATCGTAGTGTTAGGCAAGTCGTTTAAGCCAGAAACCAACATTGAGACAGGCTCACCATCAGTACTAATGGTTAATCTGATGAAGGAAATGGGGGCTAAGCCACTACACGTTGAAGATATGGATGACTTACAAGTAGCGGTATACGTTATCGGTACACAGCACAGTCGCTATACAAAGTATAGTTTCCCCAAGGGTTCAGTGGTTATAGACCCATTCAGGTACATCCCAGATATTGAAGGTGTGGAAGTAATAAGAATAGGCGGGTAGATGAAGATTTATTTTTATAGAGCCTCCGACACATTTTGGCCGTTTAACGATGCCGTTATCAGAGGATTTATTGAGCTTGGCCACGAGGTTTTCAGTAATGTACCGTATCCCCCGATTATAGAAAGGGCGGTGAAGTTGAGAGATTCAGACAAATATGAAGCGATTATTGTAGCGACCAATGCTGGTGACGACACCGACTTCTACCCTGATAGACCATACATATTCCTAGAGAGCATACATACTCAGTCGGGCAAGCCGTTTAATAAGATACAGCTTTCAAGGGCCAACTATTACTTCAAATTAGACGTTGGAGATATTAAGTCTTATAAGGGCGTAGTCACGCTACCTTCTTACCTGATATCTTCGACAGACAATAACAAAATAGCTTACAGTACTACTATCGCGGAAGGGATTCTAAGTGCTGTAGAATAATGATAAGATAACCCTAGAAGCCTAAAACAAAAAACAAAATGACATTCGATGAATCTCTGGCAAAACTAAATATAGAACTAGGTGACTCTAGTAACTTCGCTTTCACTCCAGAAGAAAAAACCCGAGCTATGACCAATGCTTGGAACGACAATTTCGTGGTAGTAGAGGAGTGGGATGATAGCCTCACATTTGTTAACACCTCCAGTGAATATACTTTGCCGAGTACGGTAAAGAACATTCACGACATCTATATTGACCGCGACAGTACAGGTTTTAAGGAGCCTATACCATCAGACCTGTATATTATTGTCGATGGTGTAATTAGGTTTAGTAAGAAAGCTTATTACTACATACCAACCAATTCTGTTCTGTACATTAAGGGCGTAAATAAGGTCACTATTAGTGATACAATCGACGACAACAACACTAAACTCATTGAATATGTCCTCAGTCTGGCACAGGTTAGGTGCTTGAAACTTATAACTAACAAGCGAGCGTTGAGCTTCCTTAAGAACGACACAAGCATGGCCGAACTAGTAGCAGCCCGGCGCGAAGCAGAGAAAGACATAGTTTACTATCGCCAACAGTTTAGGCGTGATTACGAAGGGTCATAGTCATGGCCATTTATAACCCTGCTTACCTTGGTACAACTACTAATCGTATAGTCTTCAATGACTTTACCCAGACCCCCATATATAGGGCTATTTCCAGGCAACCCAAGAGTCGCCAATTGAGAGACCTGGATATTCCTATTCCCTTTGAATCAGGTATATCCGACTTTGAAACACTTGTAGGAGAGACCATATATTTAATCGACGGTGTTATGTATCCGGGTAGCGAGGCTGAATATGACTCAGGGCTAGCGGCTCTGCGTAAGGTAGCCAGCCTCGATGTGCAACAGTCTGATGTGTTGTCTGATAATGGTTACGTGCCCTATGTGTGGGATGAAGCCACCCAGTCGAAACAAATATTCATGAAGGTGTTATATGTGCATCTCTTTGAGGATACCCGCAAGGGTTTAGTACAGCCGTTTAGACTGGTATGTAAAGTTAAAGACCCGACTATTTATAGTGCTGACCTAAAGGTGGCAGATACGAGTGAAGCTGACTTCGGTATAGCATCTGGTACGGCTGTGTATCCGTTCTCTTATCCTATTGTCTACGGCGCATCTACTTCGTCAGTAAGCGTTGACGCTAACAATATTGGCGATATACCAGTATACCCAGTGTCCATTAATATTCATGGCCCGGTTAACAGCCCTAGAATTACTAACACTACATCTGGTGAGTACATAGAAGTATCAGTTAATCTAGCTAGTTCGTCTAACGAATTAGTAATTGCCTACGATAAGGACAGCTTAATAGTAGAACTGGACGGAGTAAGCGTCATTAATAACGTCACATCTAGCTCTACCTACTTCAAGATTCGTCCGGGGAGCAACGTATTTAGTCTGACTGGCTCATCAATTAGTGATGATGCTTACGCCACAGTAAGCTTTTATTCTGGATGGCCTTTGTCGTAATATAAAGCTATAGCTTAAAAACAAAAAGAAAGAAATAAAATGGCATCAGCACTATATCCTATCGGTAAAAAGGCAATCCTTGATGCAAGCATCAACCTCGATACCGACACAATTAAGGTAGCCCTGGTAGACACCGGGACTTATACATACTCATCAGCTCACGACTTTTATAACGATGTGTCCTCGGCAGTAGTAGGTACCCCTCAAACCCTGGCCAACACAACTACAACTGGTGGCACATTTGATGCGGACAACTCTACGTTTACCGCCGTATCAGGTAGTACAGTTGAAGCCCTAGTCATCTACAAGGACACCGGCAACGCCGCAACCTCACCTCTAATTGCATACATCGACTCTGGTACGGGCCTCCCTGTTACGCCTAACGGTGGAGACATCACGATTACCTGGAACGCTTCGGGCATCTTTACCTGGAGTTAGTACATGGCCACAATAACCATTACCTATACCGTCGCTGGGACGTATAAATTAGCTGTTCCCACAGATGTTTCGAGTATTCAAGTCGAACTCTGGGGTGCTGGTGGTAATGGTGGTGGCAAGACCGCTAACGGTGGCGGTGGAGGTGGTGGAGGTGGTGCCTACGCTAAGACTACTAACGTTAGTGTCACTGGTGGTACTGAACATACCATTGTTGTTGGCGCTCCTTCTGCCGTTGGTACTGGTAACGGTGGAAATGGTGCTAACTCTACATTTGATTCAACCGTAGTAGTAGCCGCCGGTGGTACGGGCGGTGGTGGTGGCACTGGCTCGACTGAGACAGGTGGTGCTGGTGGTACGACCGCCGCCAGTACGGGCGCTACTAAGGCTGCTGGTGGTGCCGGTGGTGCTACATCACTAAGCACAGACGGTGGTGCCGGTGGTGGAGAGGCTGGTGGCTCTGGTGGTACAGGTGGCACTGGTGGTAACGGTACGACTACCGGCGTGGCTGGCTCTGGTGGTACTGGCGTTAACACAGACGGTGGTGACGGTGGTGCTGGCCGTGGTTCAACTCAGGGCGTTGGTAATAACGGTGTTGCCCCTGGTGGTGGTGGAGGCGGTGCCTATCGTACCGCTGCCAACCAAAACGGCGGGCAAGGTGCTGCGGGCCAGGCCAAGATTACCTTCACAACTAGCCTCCCCGCGCTAACCAACTACGGTTCGGCAGAAGGTGCTACAACCACGTTTACCATACCAGTTAAGGTTGAGAACAGTAACTCTACGCTGTTGGTAGGTATTGGAGCCTTTGACAGCGCATCTGGTGCAGACACCGTAATTTCCTCTATTACGTATAACGGCAATGCTATGACTCAGGCCGATAAGTCTGAGTTCGCTGGTGGAGGTGGCGCTGGCTCATCCAACTACGCTTACAGTTTAGGCGGCCTATCCGCCGGGACAGCTGACCTGGTTATAACCTTTACAGCAAACGTAACCGACCCAGGAGTTGTTTGGTCGGTAATAGCCAACACCGCCAGCACCCTAGATGCTCACCAGCTAGACACTGTAGGCTCGCCAACTACTCCAGTAACAGGGGATTTGACGACATCCGCTAATAACTCAGTTGTGTGGAGCTGGGCGGGATTTGACTCAGTTGGAGGTGCCACGGCTACTGGAGCTGACCAAACCGAGATTGGCAATGTCTCCAGCGGGTTTATTGTGGGTTCGGTCAGTAGGACGGCTAAAACCCCTGCTGGTTCTGTAACGCATACGTATACTCCTGCATCAAGTGACGCCGCCCTTGTATTCCTAATGTCTGTGGCTCCGTTCTCCAGCACGCAGGACATTGCACCGAATGTACTGGCATCGACAACTACACTTCACAGCCCGACTATCACTACCGGGTCGGTTAACGTCGCCCCTAATTTGCTCACAACTACTACGACTATTCATAACCCTACAATTACCACTGGTAGTGTAAATGTCGCTCCCAACGTACTAGCTACTACTACAACCTTCTATTCGCCCACTATCACTGTTGGTGCGGTTGACATTGCCCCAAATCTGTTAACAACTACAACTACGATTCATAGTCCGACTGTCAGCTTGGCGGCAGCCTCACAAGACATACAGCCAACACTCCTTGAATCAGTGACGACCATCCACTCACCTACGGTTACTCAAGGTGACGAACCAGACCCACCAGTAGTTACACCTCCGAGACCTATTCGCCAGCACACGAGAACCGTAGTAGAAATTCTTAACAGTTCATTAAATAAAGTAGCTGAGGTTCGCAATCTGGTGCCTATCAATGAGCAAGGGTTTATACTCCAATACTCTAAAGAGCTTTCAGACTTCGGTACCTGTAGGTTCAAGGTAAGCACAAGAGACCCAATATTTACTGAGTTTGGAGATATATTAGAGCCGCACAGGTATCACATTAGGATTAAGCGTGGTGGTGTTGTGGTATGGTCGGGCGTAATAGTGGACAACCCGTCTCGTAATAAGAACTATGTTGAAGTAAAGGGCGTCGAATATGAGTACTACTTCGATAAGGTTTTGATTCGCCGCGATACCGTTGCACCTAGCGGAGCAGACACAACTAACGACAGCTGGAAGAACTATAGAACCTTCAGTAGCGGCACTATGGCTTCAGCTGTGCAGACGATGATTAACGACGCTGTTACCGATTTTGGAACTACACATGCAATATCTGACCTAACGATTAATAATATAGATAATCCAAGCTACCCTCCTGGGTTTGTAGATGCGAATGGCTCACCGCTCACTGGTGGATGGACGTTCAGTGACTTTCTAAGTCTGCAATTTGACTACCATAGTGTCGGTTATGTTCTTAAAGCGTTCGGTTTATATGCCGATGCCGACTATGAATTAGACGAGAACCTTGAGTTTAACTTCCAGGAATTTATTGGCAATAAGCAGCCGCATGTAACATTTAGATATGGCCGACAGGGTAACGTAGTTAACTATGACCTGCCTCGACTTGGTGGGCGTATGACTAACGACATGTGGGGTATCGCTACAACTCCAGAGGGTGTGGTCCTCAATGTAAACCAAAGAGACGAAGCGTCGGTACAATCATATGGCCTATTGCAAGGTTCTGCTGCCTACGCGGATGTTAAAGACGCTAATATGCTACGTTCGAGACTGTCTGAAGAATTACAATTTGTTAAAAGCCCGGAGACCTCACCAGTGAACCTGACTGTCGATGAGACCGCATATCCTGCTGGAATGTATGACATCGGGGATATTGTAAATGTAGAAATTCACGACCACATTATTTCGTACACATCCCCAAGGCGTATTGTTGGGATAACGGTAACGCTTCATAATACGGGCAGAGAATTAACCGTTTTACAAACTAATCAACCAAAAGAAAGGGACATGGGACAATAATGCTTCACGATATAGACAAATCACATTACCAACGCACATCACCCAAGCCCAACTCGGTAGATAGACTTAATCAACGCATGGCCCACGGTACTTTTGGCGTGACTCTGGAAACAGAAGCTACTGACCCCAATACCCCAAGGGTCATATTTAAAGACGGTAGGTTGTTGGTACAGGTTAACGGCGAGACATTTATTGATGTGTCTAATGGCAACTTGGAGGTACAGCGTACCGGCTCGGATGACATTTATACTCGTCTTGGCTATCGCCCCGATGATGGCGGTAACGCCGTAGAGGTCGCAAAACCGGGGCAAACACTATAATGCAGAGTATTACTAGCGCCAGGGATTATTTAGAGATTGTCTTAAACGACAATGTGAATGTTAGCGCCACAGTGGTAGGCGGTGATGCCGACGGTGTGTTCCCTGCTACCGTCACGCCGGGTACTTATTCTGGCAGCACTACCCTGACACACAACATCGGTAGCGTACCAATCACTAGAATATTCTATGACTCTGACAAAAACGGCACACTCTATAACACGATTAGGTGGACGGATGGCCTGTTTTATCTTGGTTCAGTTGTCGCTCCACAGGGGCTAGTCGTCAACACGACTACGACCACTAAGTTATTAATTAACGCTCCCAGTTCAGTGAGTAACGTTCCCATTTATTACAGGGTATACAGGTTCGGTGATAAGTCAGTTACTAGCGAAGAACTTATCGACAAGATATTCGATAAGGGTACAAGCAGCAGGACTATTACTGCTGCATCAGACTCAGATACACCAAAGTTAGCAACAGATACAATCCCCCATAACCAGGGAGAGAAAATATTTTGGAGCCTGGAGTTTGCCGAGTCAGCTAATGGACCCTGGTACAAAGAAGGGACACTTTTGTTTGGCGACCCCGACACGAGCAGCGGCCCTCCTGGTGGCCCTTACGCGAGATATGAATATAAAACAGCTTATGGATATGCGGATGCTACGAATTTTTATGTCAACTATGTCCACAATCATACGTCATCTCAAACGATTTATGTCAGATATGTATGGGATTTTATTAACTAAAATGAGTGAACACGACAATAAAATAACCTCATCAGAGCTAGATGCCTTCCGAAGTGACGGTGTTATTCAAACACGGTCGATTGTTCTGAGTGGCACTGTCGGAGCGGGGGCGGAATACTCCCAGACTGCTACATCATTTCAACTACCCGACCTAGACTTCTACCAAATACTGTTCGATAACAGCGCGTATTCACCCAGCAAGTTCAGGGACTTAGAACTAGAGGGGGGCACGTTTGTACTGGAGACCACTAATCCGTCTGAATTAAACGTATGGTTCGAGGTAGTGCTCACCGCTGACACACTAACTATTACTGCTAAACTATTTAACCCCTATGCCTTCTCTGTTGACCTACAGAGTACGACACTAAACTTCCGCTTTGTTGCATACGATTCTACCTTGTTATAAACTTCAGGTATAACTTAAAAAAAACAAAAATGTCTATAATTACAAGCGTACTCACAGGTGGTAGCAACAGCCATCAAACCACCTCAGAAGAAGCAAATGCTACTTATACAGACTTCGTATCAGAAGGTATTGTCGGAACTATTGGTAATACATCAGGTGTAGCCCCAGCAACTGGAGGCTTTGCCGTTAATGCTCAGGGCAGTCCAGACATGACCGTGGCCGTCAGCGCTGGCGTTGCCTATGTAACGGGTACCCCCACCTCACAGAACTCACAAACATTTCGTGTGAAAAACTCGGCATCAGCAAATGTTACTATCTCTGCCAACAGCTCGGGTAGCACTAAATATGACTGGGTATATATTAAACTCGATGCAACTAATCTAAACACCCCGAATACTGCTGGCGATGACGTGGCCACCCTGGTAGTCTCCCGAAGTTCTAGTGCTGCATCCGACGACGGTACCCCGCCTACTTATGGTTATCCACTAGCCGTAGTAACCGTAGCCAACGGTGCTAGTTCAATCTCTAACGGTAACATCCGTGACATTAGAACTCAGGTGGCCCTTAATACTGGTACAAGCAACGCCACTGACGGCTGGACATCTATCCCGGTAGCCCTCACAACCGCAACAGGATACAACAAGGGCAATAAAGAGTATGACCTGACTAGTTCCTCTAGCCTAGTATCAGTGCTCACCCCCGGTATGCGTATGAAAATTACCCGAGCTGTCACTCCTCCCACACAATGTACCGACTTAGAGTCCGGTAGTTCACAGTTTGCTAGCAAATCATCCCCATCAGGTGTTACGTTCACTGACGACTTTAGTCTTGAAGCTTGGATTAAGCTGGAGAGCTATGGCTCAACTATGAACATCGTGAGTCGATATGACGGGACTACCGGCTTTGCCCTCCAGTTAAATGGTTCTGGACAAGTATTAGTATTGGGTATTGGTACCGCAGGGGCCGTAGACAGTGGTACGAGTTATCAGTCTATTCCAATCGGAACTTGGGTACATGTGGCTGCCACCTTGGACATGTCGGGTACTACCGCTGCAATTTATATTAACGGTGTGTCTGTACCGACGCTGTACACTAACGGCGGGCAGGCAGCCCTAATACAAGCTGGTAGTTTACAAATCGGCGCGGCCAATAGCTTGAACTTCTTTGATGGTAAAGTAGCCGATGTGAGAATCTGGAGTGCTGTCAGGACTGCCACGCAGATTAGAGACAACATGAACCAACAGCTTGTCGGTAATGAGACTAATCTAGTTGGTTACTACAAGCTTGACGGTAACTTCACCGATAGCACCTCTAACGCTAACAACATGACTGGCTCGGGCGGCGCAGTAGCAACTGATACTGATAACCCAATGAACGCCACTGAGTACGCAATTGTTACTAAAGTTACGGCATCAACCGTAACTGTGTTTACTGGCACGGATTGGAATATACCTAATATAACCTTATCAACGCCTTATTATTCATCCATGAAGGTGCCGTTTGGCTTCAATGCTCAGAATGACAAATGGTGCGTAACAACCATAGGAAGAATATCGGGTATACAATCATCTCCTTCGTTGAATACATGGTACAACGCTGGGGTATTAAACTTGTCGATTCCTACAGGTGCATGGAGAGTAGGGCAGGTGGCCACCATTGACGGACAAAAATCAGCTACGACGGCCGTAGATGTATACGGTACTCTTTCCACAGCTAATAATACGGAGTCCAACCCAGAGTTTACTACCTTCAGCTACGTATCGGGCGCATCAGGTGATTTGGAAACGCTACAGACGTTGAGCAGATTCCCACGATTACCGTTTAGCTTATCGTCACAAACTATCTACTACTTAAATGTTAAAACCGGCCAATCATCCGCATCAAGAGTAGCCACTAGAGGAGATGTTGCCTCGTCGGTTATTTCCGCTGAATGCGCATATATCTAAATGGAAGACAATATACCTCTAGCAATCATCGCCTTAGTTGGTACCTGTTTGGGTATCATCGCTACTGCTGTAGGACTGCAAGCGTGGTTACTTAAATTTATCTTGAAAAAAATGAACCTAACAATGGAAATGTTAATCAAGTCCGTAGACGAATTAAAAGAAGCCACCAAGACTAATACCCAGGCAACTAAATCAGCCGACGAATACCTGAGACACCGCAACGGTAGAGACAACGAAATGCATAAAGAGGTGATGAATCTTTTGTCTAATCAGACCCAGGCAACCCAGAAGCTACCCCGGACTATCAAGAAAATTGCTGACGCCGGTGTACAACAGATAATCGCAGCTACATCACACATTAAAAATCAGAGTGTTGATAAACAGACTATTAAAGAAGTGAAGGTACTAGATGAGACCGATAACAAGTAACAAGATTACTCAAGGTCAACATGGCAATTTTAACGCCGTGGACTATTCAGCTAAGCCAGACCCAATAGCTTATGCCCCGGAAGATGTGACATTTGTGAGCTACGGTAACAACGGTGACTGCGGTAATAACTTAAAGGTCCGTGGCGCGTCTGGAGTGCATGGATTCTGCCATATTGAGGAAATATATATACAACCCGGCCAGACCGTAAAAGCAGGCGAGAGACTATTCAAAATGGGCTACACGGGCAAGACAGACCCGGTGGGTCCAAACGGCCGCCACGCACACCAAGTCTTAAACGTTAATGGGGTATATATCTACCCACTAGATAAAATTAATGAACCCTTTGGAGGTAACATGAGCAACACACCAGATGTAAACGGTGGCGATGCTGTAAATGTTTTGCAGGGTATTATCCCTGACTACGTAGCAAATGCTAATGACAAGACAGCAGCCGTAAATAAAAAAGACTGGAAGAAGTATATTTACGAGGATGTACTGACACATCCAGCACTAAAAGCCAGTCTCAAAGAGAGACTACAAGATAAAATCGACGCACAAAAATGGCGTAACTTTATTAAGTCAGTAAAAGAAGGATAATATTAATATGTTTACCGTAGATAAAAATAAAAAGAAAAAGAAGGGTATGAGGTATTAATATGATTGAGTTTCTATCTGGCGCTGCTGTGTTGGCAAGTCTAGCCGTAGTAGCCGTACATGAGATATTAAAATTTAAGATTATACCGATGCAGTTTGCTAATAAATATCCTGTACCGACGTTAATTATCCTGAGTATTCTGGCAGCTATCGGTGTTACCTGGACAAGTGACGTACAGCCTCATGTCTGGACTGAGTGGGTATTACTAGTGTCCACTATCGGTGTTGTAGCAGCTATTACCTACAATATGGTCTTCAAGAATTGGTCAGAGCTACGAAAGATGGAAGGGTAATAGGTTACAATACTTATTGTTCTTCGGAACATAAAAAAGGGCTTCCACACCGGCCCTTTTTTTATTATTCTTAAGTTACTGTGAAATATATAAATAATTATTCTGATACAATGAATATCGGGACGCAATCCCAAGTTATTTATATTCACACAGTCCAAGAGAACCACTTGTAATGAGTGGTTTTTTTGGTTGTTAAAAACCTTAACAGTAAACAGTCAGTGGCGAATCAGGTGATGTCTGATAAACAGGCGAACCCAGGTCACCTACGCCCACGATTTGCTAGTCACGCTAGGGGGTTGTGCGTGCTGTCGTCACTGGCCGTTTGTTGTTAAGAGAGACAACAAAGTTGGTTTCATATCATAGCTGGTGTTATACGAGCACCGATACAAAAAAGACGTAGTAGAAGCCAGACCGCAAATCCAGGCTCTGTCCCCGCCACCCGCAACCTGGTCCCTGGTCTGTCTTTTACCCAGAGCTATGCTGCCCCTATCCCTACCAGGGTAATGGGTGGCTTGTTGTCTTGGTAACAAAATTACACAATAATCTTGACATAAATAAAAACACCCTGGGTTTAACTATGGTCTCGCAACAAGTTAAATTATCCAGGGTGTTTGTCGCATATACTCTCTGACTCTAAAGCTATTACGACACTGTGGAGCTGAGTATTACTACTAACGAGGGAAATACGTCAAAACTTATTTCCAATACTTAAACAAAGCTACATAAACTTCAGATAGTGGGCTATTTACCAGTAACGATAAATTAGGTTTTACAAAAGAGACTATCTGGAGCGCTCCACAATTGGAAGGTGCAAGTTCAGACTTTTACCGTACCACTAGCCCTAACAGTTAGTCAAACAAAAACCTGTGGATAAGTTATTGAAAGTAACTGAACAAAAGTCCTACACTAGAATTATGCGATTGTGGAAGGTGACTGACTCGGATTTACCAGAGATATTCTGGACTATACGTAGTGTGTTCACAAAGCCCCCTGAGACCGATGATAAAGGCCCTAGAAGGGACGATGAATCCTTACACGATTATCTTATTAGGAAGAACATTCCGTGCTTTTGTAGGCCCTGTAGAGCGGCTAGGAAGCAAGAACAGTCACAAGGACAATCAAAGGCCCTGTAACTTCTCAAATTCCTCGGGGGTCATAACGCCTTTTTCTCTGTTGTGAGGTAAGCAAGCTAACTGTAGGTTCTCTAGTTGGTCAGTACCGCCACGAATCTTGGGTATCTTATGGTCTAGGGTAATGTCTTTCATGTTTTCGATGGGGTGATTACCAATCTGGCACCAAGCACCGTATGTGTTAATCAGGTGTTTTTTGTTCCAGCGCAATACCTTGCCGTGGCGCTTACGCCATTTCATGACTAAACGTCTAGTGTCTCACGCAATTGGATAGAACGGATATGCAAGTCAGCAATCTGACCCATTGTTTCACGAAGCATTCTGACCATCATTGATTCGTCACCAGGTATTGCTCCTAGTTCGCCGGAGGCTTTCTGGGAATTTTCTGGGACGAGCGGGCGCTTCAGTAGTGGTTCTAGCTGATGTTCGAGGATGTCCCAATCTATTAGGAATGCATTAAGGGTTGATTGTAGTTCGTTATAAGTGCTTAGTAGTTTGCTTTCTCGTACTGCTTTTGGGCTGTCGTCCATTTATATAACCTTTCATTTTTTTAGTTTGTATTTTTATGATAGCAGAAGCAATTTATCCACAGGAACAGATATGTTAACTGTTGACATTAGTTTAAGGCTCATGGTAGCTTAGAGGTAGATTACAGGAGCAAACAGTGAAGAACACAGAAGACATTTACGGCAGCTCAGCACCAGGTACGTTGTATTCGTCAGGCATTTTAGAACCGCTAGATAAGTTCCTAGATGAACAGGCTAAAAGTGAGTACCCGGATTATTGGCGGGCAAGCTCAGCAGGTCAGTGTATGAGGAAGGTAATCTTTGAACGTTTAGGCGTTCCTCCAGTACGACCGAATGCCCGGCTTAACCGTGTATTCGAGGTGGGGCATATCTTTCATAGTTGGATGCAGGATGCCACCAAGCAAATGAATCTGTCCATTGCGTCTGAGGAAGAAATTATAGATGTAGATATTAAAGTTGTTGGTCACTTTGATGACCTGATTAACAAGAACGGGCACTTAATCTTGTACGACTACAAGACACAGAACTCTAAGGCTTTCTGGTGGGACAAAGAAAAGGGTAAGGGCATGAAGTATACCCACAGGATGCAGCTTGGTACGTATATGTACATGCTAAGGAAGAAATACCCTGACCTGGAAGACGGCCGTATCTTGAAAATCTCCAAAGATGACTTGATGATGTCAGAGGAGCAGTTACTGTGGGATAAGAACATCGAAAATGACGTTGTTGATTACTGGACCGAACTTGAGCAGTATTGGCAGGAGCGGAAGCTACCGCCCTGTATGTGCCATGTCCACGATGATGGCTTTATGGCTCGTGACAGGTACAACCCATATTTTTATAACGGCGAACCGTGTTCAATCGAGTGGTATCAAAAGTGGAAAGCTGAGCAACAAGCTCAAGAAGGGGCAGAGGTCAATCCGTAATGCCGTTGTTAAACTACACGACACAAATTGATGCATCCAAATCAGTGGCCGAAATAAGTGCTGCATTAGCAAAGGTGGGTGCTAGGCGAGTGATGTACGAGTACGACGACCAGGGCTACATTATTGCTCTATCGTTTGAGATTGAACTTGAGGGCCAGCCTATAGCGTTTAGGTTGCCTACTGATTGGCGGCCCGTGCTAGAAGTCATGAAGCAGGACCATAAGATAGCGCGGCGGTTACATACCAGAGACCAGGCCCTACGTGTGGCGTGGAGAATTACTAAATCGTGGGTAGAGGCACAGGTTGCCTACATTGAAACCATGATTGTTACTACACAACAGGTATTCCTGCCCTATGCAATCACCAAAGATGGTTCAACAGTGTACGAATATATCGCTAAGAACAGTGAACTATTACTAACGGAAGGGAGTAGAAAATAATGGAACATAATTGGAGTGGCATCATAGTCATTGGTATACCAAATAAAGCAGCAGCGATAGAGGCGCACGACAACCCGGATATGTTGGCTAAACATAAAGTAAATGTCGTATCGTTCGGCTGTTATGACTGTGGTATGAATTACGAGGAGGCCCAGAATAAGCCCTGTCCCGGTGATACGTTTAACGAACGGCTAGCCGAGAACTTATCTAAATACAATAAAGGGAGCAAGAAATAATGTACGGTGATGCTGTATTTTACGGATTTATGGGTACAATTCTGCTTATTAGTGGCGGAATGCTAGTCAAATGTTTTATTGACTTACGTCGTAATGACAAAGTACATGATTACAGAATCTATCTAATTAACCGCATACAAGAGGCTGTAGAGGCCGACATAGCCAACAATCGGCCGTGGGAGTGGCGGCTAGAAGTGTACAGAAGTGTATCTTATAACGATATGATGAAACATTGGTCTGTGCCCCTAGATAAGTTCTATCCTGATAAATCGTTTATTAACCCGAGGGCTACAGGCCCCGAGGAGTAGTTAAATGTCAGAGGGTGTTAAACAGTATAAACACTATTCTGTTAAGCCTATTGAGGGTGTGAAGAAGTATACTGAGGGCGATAAGATAATTCAGGAGGGGCATGTGGTTAAGACCAATGACCGTAACCCCGGTGCTAGACTTGGTATGTTGCGCGACTTCTTGAGGTCTAACGATGGCAAGCCAGCAACTGTGGCTGAACTAACGGCAGCGATGCACTTTTCTAGTGATGATGAATATGGTGGGTCAGTATTTGTGAAACAGTTACTAGACCAAGGCGTTATCCGTACTCATGGCCCGTGGCGACAAAAGGGTAAGAGTTACTATATCTGGAATGACTTAGAACTCTCTCCCGCTGAGCCACAGAAGCCCATGAAGAAATCTGAGCCACGACCAACAGTTAAGACAGCCCCGCAGAAGATGCCCGAGTCTAAGATTGTTGAAGCTGATAAGGTTGATAATGACATCGTGCGTATCCTTGAACATGAATATGTCGGCCTGTCCCGTGAATTGTTAGAAGGTGGCTCGGGTATAGATGATGTAGTAGTCGCTGCTGAGCAGTTAAAGGGAGCATTGCTACTTGTGCGGCGTATTAATGCAATTTACGGAGGGCGGGGACAATGATGAGTAACAATGTTATGTACCGCGGCCGCTGTATTGGTTCTGTCGAGGGTGATACGCTGGTCAAGAAGGGCAAGCAGGTGCAGCTATACAGAGTGTTTGACGGTTTCGGCTTAAGCTCTGCTGTACTGGACACTTTCAAGGATATTCGGATAGAGTACGAGGGTAAAATCTATCGTGCTACGGTTGAGTTAATAAAGCAGAAGGGGGTATTGAAACAGTTTAAGGAGGATTTACAGTATGTAGTGCCGCGCAAGTACTGGGTTGTAGAAGACCCCAAACAGTTAAGTTTAATATAAAGAGGTAAACATGAGTGACAATAGAGTAGAAGATGATGAGAAAGTAGGTATCCTCTTTCCACTGGTGGCTACGGTAGGTATCCTAGTGGGGGCTTTCCTGGTAGTACTTGCCTGGACTTGGTTCCAACACTGGGTCGTAAAGCAGCCTTACTGTACCGAAAGCACCAAGATTGTAAAGGTTGAACAATTGAGCCGCGATGGTGGCAAGTTTGAAGATGAAGCGTACAAGCTTACTTTTAGTAACGGTTCTGTTGGTCTTATTTCCAACGCTGCCGCCTACGGTGAAGTATGTTTGCACAGTGAAGTTATGCATCCTAGCGAGAAACGAGCACAAGGCTTGCGCAAGGAATCGAGCTACACCAAAGTCAATGAAATTAATATGCGATAAGAGGTAAGAAATGGGTTACGTTCACACAAATTCACGAGGTATTCAATATCACTTAAACACTAAGGTAGTCACCCTCCGTGGCAACAAAGAGCAGAGTATCTTCTACTTTAGTAAGGACGAGCGTCCAGAAGCTTGCGATATGCCAGAGGGTTATATCGTAGTAGAGAACAAGAAAAGTGGGTTCTTGACGCTTAAAAAGGACCGCTAGATGGACCCGTACAAAGATTACACACCTCCTGATAACTCTGGAGCTTTTCTAAAGCCAGAGGACGGTAAAGTGTATGGTTTGCGAATCATGGGCGAGCCAGTAGTATTCGAGAACGAATTTAAGGGCCGGGTATCTACTCGTTATGCGTGGCCGGTATGGAACTACGACGATAATAAGGCTCAGATTTTACAGATGCCAGTTACAGGTTTCAAGTCTCTGGCGGAATTTGCCCGTGACGACGCTTGGGGAGACCCAACGCAGTACGATATTAAGTACAAGCGTACAGGTACAGGTACCGATACGCGTCACGCTATCTTGCCTAACCCCAGGAGCATTGGCGTGGCCATGCCCGAGGAGGCTATTGAAGAATCCGGGAAACTAGATTTGTTGAAGATAATCAAGGGTTCTATCCTGGTCAGTGACGCCGCTAAGGGCAAGGCCGTACCAAAGGCTCAGCCGAATCAGGAGCCGGAGCCTGACACTGTACATGATGTAGACGATGAACCCGTTAACTTGGATGATATCCCCTTTTAACTATGACTAAAGATTACGACGAACTGAAACAGACAGCAGAGAGTATGCAGGCAAATGCTTATCAGCTCTCTAACACTGAAAACTTTGTTGATTTGAGCAAGGTGCTGTTTGACCTGGCAAACGTTAATTCGTCAATTAGCGTTCATGTCAGTAGGTTACGTCGTGCCAGCAAAGAGGCAGAGGAGCGTCTGAAATACGAGCGAGAGAAGATTAAATCTACCTTGATGAAATCCGGCATGACTGTTGCACAGGCAGAATCCGAGAAAGTAGTCCAGACAAAGGAACTTTCTGACCAATATGTTGTTGCATATTCTGAATACAGTGAAGCCCGAGACTATCATGAAGATGTTGGTCGAGTGTTAGATTTTGGGCGCTCCCGTCTTGCTGCTCTACGGTCTGAGAAAGATAGCCTGACCATGTATTAAGGGGCTATATGAAACGACTAAGTTCTGCGGAGAAGTACCGCCGCACAATGATAAATAAATACGGAAGCGAGGAAGCCTGGAAAGCAGCCATGCGTGAGTTCGGCATGAAAGGCCGGAAGACCGGGAGAGGTGGGTTTTATCACCTTAAACATGTACTAAAAGATGAAGATAAACTAACGGATATTAGTCGCAAAGGCGGCTGGAGTAGGGGACATGGAACAGAATATAGAAGTACAGAGTCAGAGTAACGGATTGTGGTCGCTGGCATTATGGGCGGTTATAGTTGCTGTCGCATTTGTAATTGTTGGTTTGCTGGTAGCGTTGTACCAGACCCACCAAGAGAATAAGGCCAGGGAAAAGTGGCAAGAAATCGAGAATCAGCGTCGTGAGCGGGCAGCCAAGCACAAGGCCGAAGTTGATGCTCAGAAGTTAGCGAAGCGTAAACTCGAACAAGAGAAAAGAGAGAAAGATGCCGCAGAACAAGAAGCTAAGAAAGCTACGGAAAAAGTTGCAGAACCGACCCCCAAACAGGTCGTTAATCCGGTTAAGGTCACATCAGCACCACCGCGACTAGTTCCTGAACAGCCAGTTAAGCCTGTTATGCAGCCGGTTAAGAAGTCTCACAAATCTAACAAATCTAAGAAGTCTAATAAGAAAGGTAAGAAGTAATGGGTTTTACAAACTGGTTCCTACCCCCAACCTATCAATCTGATATGGAGGAGCTTGAGTCTTTACGCCAAGCTCAGCGCGAAGATGAGGAGCAATCTGAGGCCAAGCGTTTACAGAAGCGTATCAGTGACCTTCAAGAAGAACATGAAGACACGCTAGACGCTAAAGACCGTGAACATGAACGTGAATTAAACAAGATTAAGCTTGAGAATAGTAACGTTTTAGAAGATAAAGAGACCGAGATTGGCCAGCTTAAGCGTTCAAATGGTCAGCTCATGAAAGAACTGGGTGATGATGCCAAACGTGACGAGAAGCACCAGGCTACCAAGAAGGAGCTTGATGAACGTGATGCTGAGATTGCTAGCAAGGAAGTGGAGCTGACAGAGCGTGAGAAGCGTGTAGAGGCCCGTGAGAAGGCTTTGGGTGATTTGGACGAGGTACTTAGTCTTCTGAACAAGAAACACAATGACGAGCTTGATGAGGCTTATGAGAGTGGTTCTAAGAAGGGTTATGCTGATGGCGTGTCCGACGGTTTGCGCGAAGTTCACAAGCTTCAGGCCGAAGACCGCAAGCTCATCGAGACAGTTACCATGCTGCTGCTTACCCAAGAAAAGCCTGCTGATTTAGTCGAACAGCTAGGTACAATCGTTAAGGAGAATCTAAAAGATGTACTCACGCAGCGAGTTATTGTCCAGGGTAAAGACGGAAAGCAAGCTAGCAATTCTCAAAAGTAGGAAAAGCAGAAACTTTGAGACGTTGCCCGAAGACCTAAAGGCTATAGCCAAAGAATTGATTGATGATAGAGACGGCTATAACCCTGAACGGTATGTAGTTGAGAATGCTGCTACGACGACGAGTTCGTATGAGACTGTTGATAACAGCTGGGAGGCTACAAGATACTACTAGTACATTAAAATTTTCCATGACAGTAGGGGGCCAAAGCCCCACACAATTTGGAGTAGGTATTTTCTAAGTGTTTATCATCTACTAGACCCTGCCTACGGGTGACTATTACTATGTTCTCTTTTTATACATAGCTCTGGTCGCCTACTGTCATGGAACCGGGGGAAGGTGAAAGAAGGTAGACACTAGCCGAATGATTGCGGCGATGAGGGCGGACACCGAGAGGCCCGCAAGGGGGTACCTCCTAATACTCCTTGTTACCTCACAACTGTAGAGTGACTATACGAGTTGATTAAGGATTTTCCACGTTTTGATTGTTACAAATTAGACGGCTTAATTCTCGTCAAATCTCTACTCCCTCGGACTATAATTATTTATATGAAACAAAGAAAAGGTTTAATCGGTAAAGCTGACGTTTTATTCTCAGCGATTATTAGAAGTATCGGATATTGTGAGCATTGCGGTAAAAGTAGTGGGGTACAATTACAGTGTGCGCATATTATCAGTCGAGGGGTTTATCCCACTCGTGTTGACCTGAGAAACGCTTTTTGTCTATGCGCTGCTTGTCACAGGTATTTTACGAACCATCCACGAGAGTTCAGTAGGTTTATAAGCACTACATGGGCGCAAGAATATTATGATGATGTATTCTCTAAATCGCGGTCTGGTCTAAAAAACGACTGGGAAGCAAGAATTACGTTCTTTAAGGCATTAAAAAAAGACCTAGAATCTGGTAGCACAACGCTAGCCAAGATTCGAGCCTTAGAAATATAAAGTAAACGGAGGGAACATTCCAGCGTGTATATGTCTGCCTCTTGAGCTGGTGACTTTGAGTAAAAAATCAACTCTAGCGGGATTCGACCTCTTTTTCGAGGAAGTCCCACCCCGAACAGTTACTAAAAACAAAAAGAAGGTGTACTTGATTTATAAGTAATTGTGTGTTATGGTATAGGAGCTTGGTTTTTCTGTGCCAGCACTCCTGTAAAGAACCCACCCTGAAAAGTGGGTTCTTTCTCTATCTTAAGAACTTCCAAAAGTCTTCGCTTGGTTCGTGTTTGCGGGCTACGGCGACGATGTAGGCTATACCGAATAACATCATTACGGGTAGCTTGACGATATACAGGGGTATGTGAATCCAGGTAGCCCATTTTGCCTTTAGTTTCTCTAGTTCTATGTCTTTATCCTTGGCCTGCAAATCATGTACGTACATCATTTCGGTCATGGCCTTTTCGTGAATCATTGCTTCACGTTCGCGGGGGGTTGTTTCTTGGTTACTGCTTATCATGTTTTTATATTACACTAGGCTCATGGAATACGAAGGCCCCAACAGGGTAATCGCTCAGGTAGGAAAAACATTGTCCCAACCGATGCCGTGGCAGGATAAAGACAAACTAAAAGAGCACCTAGCAGAACTAGATGCTCT
>Ga0310813_10000176_pt1 | contig 47679 bp, 41 predicted proteins | sample YN3metagenome_FD_203086 | JGI IMG/M metagenome (GOLD analysis project Ga0310813, IMG submission 203086) | Soil microbial communities from experimental microcosm in Duke University, North Carolina, United States - YN3 | ecosystem: Engineered > Artificial ecosystem > Soil microcosm > Unclassified...
GCTTTTTTCAAAAAGCGCCTGCTTTCTTACTTACGTGTCAGCGCCCGTTCCAGAAGGTCCAGCCCCTCGGCCAGCACCGCGTCGGAGACGGTGAGCGGTGCCAGCAGGCGGATGGTGTTGCCGAACATGCCGCAGGTGAGCAGGATCAGCCCCAGCTCGCGGGCCTTGGCCTGCACCTGCTTCGTGGCGTCGGGGTCCGGCTCATCGCTGCTGCGCACCTTCACGATGTCGAAGCCGATCATGGCGCCGGGGCCGCGGATGGCTGAGATCGGCACGGTATCGTTGCGGCGGGCGATGGCCTCCAGCCGGGCTCTCATGGTCGCGCCGATGACATTGGCGCGTTCGATGAGTTTTTCTTCCTCGATCACGTCCAGCACCGCCAGGGCGGCGGCGCAGGAGATCGGCGAGCCGGAATAGGTGCCGCCGAGCCCACCCGGCTCGGCCGCGTCGATCACCGCGGCGCGGCCGACCACGGCGGAGAGCGGAAAGCCGCCGGCCAGCGATTTGGCGATGGTGATCATGTCGGGCTTCACGCCGGAATGCTCGACGCCGAACATCTTGCCGGTGCGGCCGAAGCCGGTCTGCACTTCGTCGGCGATCAGCAGGATGCCATGCCGGTCGCAAAGCGCGCGCAGGCCGAGCAGCAGTTCGGCGGGCGCGGGAATGAAGCCGCCTTCGCCCTGCACCGGTTCGAACACGATGGCGGCGACGTGCGTGGGCTCGATGTCGGCGCGGAACAGCCGTTCAAGGGCGATGAAACTGTCTTCGACGCTCACGCCATAGGGCGCGTGCGGGAACGGCACGTGAAAGATCTCGGCCGGCAGCGGCCCGAAGCGCCGTTTATAAGGCAGCGCCCTGCCGGTCATCGCCATGGTCAGCATGGAGCGGCCATGATAGCCGCCGGCAAAGCTGATGATGCCGGAGCGCCCGGTGGCGGCGCGCGCGAGCTTGATCGCGTTTTCCACCGCCTCGGCGCCGGTGGTGAAGAACGCGGTCTTCGCTTTGCCCTCGACCGGCGCGATCGCGTTCAGCCGTTCGGCCAGAGCCACGTAGCTCTCATAAGGCGTGACCTGGAAGCTGGTATGGGTGAAATGGGTGAGCTGTTCGACGACGGCCGCCATGATCTTCGGGTGGCGATGGCCGGTGTTCAGCGTCGCGACGCCGCTCGCGAAATCGATATAGCGCTTGCCGTCTTCGTCCCAGAGTTCGGCGTTCTCGGCATGGGCAGTGAAGATCGTATGGGCATTGTTGACGCCGCGGGCGACTGCCGCCTCGCGCCGTGCCATCAATTCACTGTTCCGGCTCATCTGGTACGCGACTCCTAAGGCTGGTCTCCCCTTGGTTAGAAAGGAGAAGGCTACTTTTTGTGAACAAAAAGTAGTTTTTTGTCAGTTTGGCCCGTGCAGTTTCAATGCCACCGGCCCAGCGTTAACAAAAGTTTTTGCGCCGCTTTTTTCAAAAAGCGGCCTCTTTCTTTCTAGGGTCTGGCATGCAGTGAGGCGCGTTTGACGAACCCCGGCTCGTCGGGCGGTTCGGCATGGGTGTCGGTGATGCTGTCCACCGCCGCCATTGGCGGGCCGCGGCGGCAGGCGCGCAGGCATTCCTCGACGGCTTCGGTATCGCCGGCGATCAGCGCTTCCACGGTATCGTGCCCGACATTGCGGACCCAGCCGTCCAAGCCCAGGCGCACGGCTTCCCGCGTGAGCCAGTCGCGAAAGCCCACACCGTGGACCCGTCCGGAGATGAGCAGATGAGTCGCTTTCATGTTTGGCAAAGGACCATGAAACGGGCACTCTCCGCAACGTCTTCCGCGCGTTTGTGACGGCGCGTTTCGGTTTCGGCGTCGGTGCCCCAGCTGCGTTCCTGGGTGAGTTCCTCGAGGGCGGCCAGGCGGCAGGCCTCGGCCGGGGGCAAAGCGCCGGCTGCGATGGCGAGGCCGAGGATCAGGCTGCCCAGCGCCGGCACAATCACGCCGAGGCCGGCCAGCGCATAGTCGCTCATGTCTTCCAGCGCTTTTTTGAAGGCGGCGTGCGCGGCCGGGCTTTGCGCGACCGGCATAAGGCCGGCGGCGATGGCGAGGGTGATGCCGAAGCGCTGTTCGGCCCAGCCGGTCCAGGGCGACCAGGCTTCGTCTTCCGTGGCGCGCGCCGCGCCGTCGGTGGCGCGGTAGCAGAGCAGGTCGTTGCGCCCATAGGCGGTGAGCTGGTCGATGATGGCGGCACGGTGCGTGCGCACGCGTTCCTGCGCCGTGGCGACGAGGCGGGTGAGCGGCACGTCATCCGGCGTGAAGTTCTCCGGCGCCGTGGCCCATTCGGCGGCGATGGCCTCGGCGAGCGGCGCGAATGGGACCGACAGGGCGGCGCCGCCGGGCAGTTTCAGCTTGCGGGCGTCGAGCCGGACGGTGAACGCGTCCCCCTCACGCTCGACGCTGGCGGTGGACCAGAAACGCTTCATTTGCCGAGGATCGTATTCAAGAGATTGGTCGGGCCGGCGGGGAGCGGCGAAGGGGAGGCTGCCGGGGCGCTGGCCGGCGCCTGCGGGGCCGGGCCGGGCTGGCCCAGGCGCGCCAGGCTCAGCGCCGCCGGGCAGATATCGGCGGAGGACGCGGAACCGCCGCCGAGGCCGAGGCTGTTGGCGAGCTCGCCCAGCAGGGATTGCGGCCCGCTCTTGCCCGGTGCGATCGCGGTGGTGGGGGCGGAAAAACTGCCGCCGACATGGACCGGGACGTCGAGATTGGTGCCGCTGATCCGGACCTGCGGGCGCAAGGTGAGGTTCAGCGCGTCGGTGCCGAAATTCACCGTGCCGCTGCCCTGCATCCGCAGCCGGTTGGAATCGAGCGCCAGCGCGCGGAAGGTGCCGACGCCGTTGGTGGCGTCCAGCCGTGTCGCCATGCAGCGCACCATCACCGGGCCCTGCGCGCCGACCAGATTGTTGGGTAGGTTGATGGCGCGCAGCACGGAGCCGAACAGCCCGTCGAGCACCGTGCCGTCGACCACGCCATTGACCATGGCGAGGCCAAGCTGGCCGTTCACGCCGGCGAGGATCGGCTGCAGGGAATCGCCCTGCCCGCTGGCGTCGATCTGCACCTGCACCGTGCCCTGGGCGCTGGCCGGCAGGTTGAAGGTTTTCAGCAACGGCCCCGCCGCCATGGCCGGGGCGTTGAGTTTCAGGCTTTCGGTGGCAGGGTCGTGCGAGGCGTCGATCACGGCGCTGGCGGCCACGCTGCCGCCGGGGAGCTGGCCGGTGACCGGGGCGAGGGTCAGCACGGCGTTATTCAGCACCGCATGGAGCTGCAGGGCGGAATAGGTGGTCTGCTTCCAGACCACCCTGTCCGCGGCGAGCTGCAGGTCCGCGTTGCCTTCATGCAGCCACGAGACCGGGATTTTGGTCGCCAGCCATGAATTCGGCGGCGCGCTTGCAGGGGTTGGTGCAGGAACCGGATTGGGGGCTGGATTAGGGGTGGGCACGGCGGCCGGAGCGGGCGGCGGATTGCGCGGCATCGCGGCCAGCAACGCATCGAGATTCAGCTGCGAGGCGGTGATCGCCGCCACCAGCTTCACCGGCTGGGTGAGAAACAGGCTGGCATCGCCGCCGAACGAGGCATTGTCCATCGTCACCGTGAGATTTTGCACGCCGATGGCGTTGCGCAGCCCCTGGCCGCCGGAATCGAGCAGCATCGTCTGGGCGGAAATATTCTTCCAGGCGGGCAATGTCGTGCCGGCGAGGGGGCTCAGCATGACGAGGTCGGGGACGGTCGCGCTCAGCGACAGAGCCACGCCGGAGAGGCTTTCCGGCGTGGCGATGGCGCCGTTGACGTTGAGCGAGGCGTTGCCGAATGCGGCGTGGGCGGTGACCGGGTAATTGACCTGCGGCGGCATGCTGGCGGGCAGCCAGGCGCGCGGCAACAGCGCCTGCGGCGGGCCGAACCGGCCGTTCAGAGACAGTGCCGTGCCGTTCAGCGTGGCGGCGGCCTGCAGCGACAAAGGCTGGTCGAGCGAGGCCATCTCGATGTCCAGGCTGCTCAGCGCCAGGCCTGGGCGCAAGGCGGAGAGATCCGCCGCGCCGGCTTTGAGAGTCAGACGATCGATTGCCGGGATCAGGGAGTTCTGGTCGACGATGCGGGCCGAGGCGGTCAGGTTCTGCACCGCCGGCAGCGTCATTCCATATGTCCAGGCGGCGGGCAGGCTGCCGGTGAGGCTGTCCAGGGCCGGGATTTGGGCGGTGACGTTGGCGTCATAGCCTTTGAGGAGGAGCGGGTGGGCGATGCGGCCCTCGACATGGGCGGTGGTATTGCCGAGCGTGAACGTGAGATCGACCGGCCAGTGGCCGCCGCTGGTCAGCAGGGCGATCGAGCCGACCGTGCCGGCCAGGGTGAAGGGGGTGGCGCCGATCTCCGCGCTGGCGTCGAGATGCAGCGGGGCGTCGAGCGAGGCCGCATTGCCGCTGAAGCGGGGCAGGGAAATGATCGTCGGCGCGCCGGCCTTGTTGTTGACGATCACCTGGCCGTTGCTGACATCCACTTCCTGCAAGGCGACTCTATATGTCCGGCCGGCCGGTTTTGGGGCGGGCGCGGCGGGCGGCGAGGCCGGCGCCGGGGAGGTCGCGGATGAGGCCGGGGCGGGCTGCGCAAAAATCCAGTCCGGGGTGCCGGCGCTGTTGCGCTCCAGCACGATGCGCGGGTCGACCAGATGCAGGTGCAGAATGTCGATGCGCTGCGAGAGCAGCGGCAGCAGCGCCAGTTGCGCCTCGACGCGGTCCAGCGTGGCGAGGTTGGCGTCGGGGAAGCCCGGCGGGTTGGCGAGGCTGAGCTGGCGCAGCACGATGACCGGCGTGAGCGACAGGCGCAGCGTGATCGGCCCGCCGATGGTCAATTGCCGCCCGGTTGCCCGTTCCACCGCGGCGACGATCTGCGGCGCGTAGCGGTTGGGGTTGAAGCTCGCGATCAGCACCGCGGCGGCGAGAACCGGCAGCGCCAGGACGACGATGACCGCGACAAGGATAAGGTGCCGGCGGCGGGGTGCGCGCGGCTGCTCTGCGTTTCTGCTCATGACCCGGCAGATATAGTGATTCGGCCCGCTAAACGAGGCCCGTGCTTGTGAAAGGCGCGGAGTCGCGCTAGAGGGCGCGGCTTGAGCTGGCGCGAAGCGGGCGTGGTGAAACTGGTAGACACGCCAGATTTAGGTTCTGGTGGCGCAAGTCATGGGGGTTCAAGTCCCTCCGCCCGCACCAGATTGATGTTGTTGTGGTTGATAATTGAGGAATTTTTCGTCGATGCAGGTTACCGAAACGCTCTCCGACGGCTTGAAGCGTGGCTTCACGGTCGTGGTTCCCGAACCCGAACTTGCCGCCAAGCGTGAGCAGCGTTTGGCCGAGCTCGGCCGCACCATGCAGATGCCGGGTTTCCGTCCCGGCAAGGTGCCGATGTCGATGGTGCGCAAGCGCTATGGCGACGCGGTGGCCGCGGAGGTTCTGGAGGGCGCGGTGAACGACGCCGCCGACCGTGTGCTGCAGGAACGCAATTTGCGTCCGGCGATGCAGCCGAAGCTGGAAGTGACCAAGCCGGGGCGTGATTCGGACCTGGAATTCACTCTGGAGCTGGAATTGCTGCCGGAGATCGTGTTGCCGGAGCTGTCCGACATTACCCTGAGCAAGCCGGTGGCCACGGTTTCCGACGCGGCGATCGACGAGTCGATCAAGCGCCTGGCCGAGCAGCGCCAGAGCTTCAAGCCGGTGGAAGAGGCCCGTCCGGCCGCCGCCGGCGAGCAGCTGACCGTCGATTTCATCGGCCGCGTCGATGGCGTCGCGTTCGAGGGCGGCACCGCGTCTGACGTGAACGTGATCGTCGCCGGCCAGGGCTTCATTCCCGGCTTCTCCGAGCAGATGGCCGGCATGAGCGTCGGCGAGACCCGCACCATCAACGTGACTTTCCCCGAAGCCTATGGCGCCAAGGAACTGGCCGGCAAGGCGGCGGAATTCGAGGTGACCGCGAAGGCTCTGGCCGTGGCCGAAACGCCGGTGGTGGACGACGAGTTCGCCAAGGCGATGGGGCTGGAATCCGCCGCCGACCTGCGCGCCAAGGTGTCCGAGCAGATCGGCCGCGAATATGAGGGCATGACCCGCATGAAGCTGAAGCGCGGCCTGCTGGACGTGCTCGCCGAGCGCGCGACCTTCGAGGCGCCGGTCTCGCTGGTCGATGCCGAGTTCGCGGAAATCTGGCGCCAGGTGGAGGCGGAGAAGGAAGCCGGCCGCGCCGACCCCGAGGATACCGCGAAGGATGAAGAGACGCTGAAGGCGGAATACCGCGCCATTGCCGACCGGCGCGTGCGCCTGGGCCTGCTGGTGGCCGAGATCGGCCGCGCCAACAGCGTGACCGTCGCCGACCAGGATTTGCAGCGCGCGATGTTCGCCGAGGCCATGCGCTACCGCGAACAGGCGATGCAAGTGGTGGAGTTCTTCCGCAAGAACCCGCGCGAAATGGAACGCTTCCGTGGCCCGATCTTCGAGGACAAGGTGGTGGACCACGTGCTCGGCCAGGTGACGCTGAACGAAACCAGCGTGACCCCGGAAGAGCTGGCCGCCGACGCGGAGGGCTGAGCCGGTAAAGTAAGGAAGCGCTACTTTTTGTGAACAAAAAGTAGCAAAAAAACTTTGCTATGCTGGGTCATGGGCGTTGTCGGAGACGCAGCCTCAGGCCCAGCATAAAAAAAGTTTTTGCGCCGCTTTTTTCAAAAAGCGGCTGCTTTCTTCCCCCTACTAGACGAACGCGCCCGATCCTCTAATTTGGCTCCATGACGTCTTCTTCCGTTCGCCGCGCGGCCTTCAATCAGGCGTGCGGCGGTGCCGGAGCTGGCGGTTATATTGTGCAAGGATTTACAAAATGTTCGATCGGGACCCTGTCGAGGTTTACAACAACAACCTCGTGCCGATGGTGGTGGAGCAGACCGCGCGCGGCGAGCGCTCTTACGACATCTATTCCCGCCTCCTGAAGGAGCGGATCATTTTCCTCACCGGCCAGGTTTATGACCAGGTCAGCTCGCTGATCTGCGCGCAGCTGCTGTTCCTGGAAAGCGAGAATCCGAACAAGGAGATCTCCTTCTATATCAACAGCCCCGGCGGCGTGGTCTCCTCCGGCCTCGCGATTTACGACACGATGCAATATATCCGCTCGCCGGTCAGCACCGTGTGCATCGGCCAGGCGGCGTCGATGGGCAGCCTGCTGCTCTGCGCCGGGCAGAAGGGCAAGCGCTTCGCGCTGCCGAACGCCCGCGTGATGGTGCACCAGCCCTCCGGCGGGGCCCAGGGCCAGGCCACGGACATCGAAATCCAGGCGCGCGAGATCCTGAACCTGCGCCGGCGCCTGAACCAAATCTACGTCGATCACACCGGCCAGCCGCTCGAGGCCATCGAGGCCAAGCTGGAGCGCGATACTTACATGTCCGCCGAAGAGGCCAAGGAGTTCGGCATCGTTGATGATGTGGTGAAGAACCAGCCGACCGCGCCCGAAGCCGGCACGGAGGACAAGGCCGCATCTAAGTAACCTGCGGTCGTGATCGCCGGGCGATAAGGCTTGAAGTCGCGCCTGGCGGGTTTATTTGATGGTTTCATCGCCGGGCCGGAGCGGCCGGCGATGAAATTCGGCGGCCCCGGGCGGGCGCTGGGACTGCGGCCATGTCCTGACGGCATGGCCGGTTTTTTGACGGTTTTTTGACCTGGGCCGTTGCCAAGGTCCCTTCCGAAGGGGCTTGCGGGCAATGAAGTTTTTGATTTAACGCGTTTTTTTCGGCTCCGAGATCGATGCTTGTGCCCTCGCTGACGGGGGTCTAGTCTTTTTATCTATTCCGGGCTGTGGAGTGCTTATGAGCAGCAAATCGAGCGACACAAAGAACACACTGTACTGTTCATTCTGCGGAAAGTCGCAGCATGAAGTGCGCAAGCTGATCGCCGGCCCGACGGTGTTCATCTGTGATGAATGTGTCGAGCTCTGCATGGACATCATCCGCGAAGAGCACAAGACGCATCTCGTGAAGTCGCGCGACGGCGTGCCGACGCCGCGCGAGATCTGCAAGGTGCTGGACGATTACGTGATCGGCCAGGGCCACGCCAAGAAGGTGCTGAGCGTGGCGGTGCACAACCATTATAAGCGGCTGTCGCACGCCACCAAGAACAACGACATCGAGATCGCCAAGTCCAACATCATGCTGGTCGGCCCGACCGGCTCGGGCAAGACGTTGTTGGCGCAGACGCTGGCGCGCATCCTCGATGTGCCGTTCACCATGGCCGATGCGACCACGCTGACCGAGGCCGGCTATGTCGGCGAGGATGTGGAGAACATCATCCTCAAGCTGCTGCAGGCTGCCGACTATAATGTCGAGCGGGCACAGCGCGGCATCGTGTATATCGATGAAGTCGATAAAATCAGCCGCAAGTCGGACAACCCCTCGATTACCCGCGACGTGAGCGGCGAGGGCGTGCAGCAGGCGCTGCTGAAGATCATGGAAGGCACCATCGCCTCCGTGCCGCCGCAGGGCGGGCGCAAGCATCCGCAGCAGGAGTTCCTGCAGGTCGATACGACCAACATCCTGTTCATTTGCGGCGGCGCCTTCGCCGGGCTGGAAAAGATCATCGCCCAGCGCGGCAAGGGCTCGGGCATCGGCTTCGGCGCCGACGTGCGCAGCCAGGATGAACGCCGCACCGGCGTCATCCTGCGCGAAGTGGAGCCCGAGGATCTGCTGAAATTCGGCCTGATCCCGGAATTCATCGGCCGTCTGCCGGTGGTGGCCACGCTCGACGACCTCGACGAGGCGGTGCTGATCGACATTCTCACCAAGCCGAAGAATGCGCTGGTCAAGCAATATGCGCGGCTGTTCGAGATGGAGGGCGTGAAGCTCACCTTCACCGAGGACGCGCTGAAAGTGGTGGCCAGCCGCGCCATCAAGCGCAAGACCGGGGCGCGCGGCTTGCGCTCGATCATGGAAAGCATTCTGCTGGCCACGATGTTCGACCTGCCCGGGCTGGACGGGGTCGACGAGGTCGTGATCAGCGGCGAAGTGGCGGAGGGACGGGCCGAGCCGCTGTTCCTCTATTCGGAAAAGCGCGCGGAGACGGCCTCCTGAGTCAGGCGTTGCGCGCGGGGCTGGGACGTGGGGCTTGTAGCCCCGCTTCCTTCCGCCGATATGTCGATTGTGGCCGGATGAACCGGCGCCATAGGCTGTGCCTATCGGGCGGCCTATGCTAGGACGAGGAATTCACTATGGCTGACGTCACCAAAACTGCCGCCGCCTCTGAGACGCTGGCGGTCCTTCCCCTGCGCGATATCGTCGTCTTCCCGCATATGATCGTGCCGCTGTTTGTCGGGCGCGAGAAATCGGTGCGCGCGCTGGAAAGCGTGATGAAGGAAGACAAACAGATCCTGCTCGTGGCGCAGAAGAACGCGGCCCAGGACGATCCGGCGGCCGAGGATATTTACCGCGTCGGCACCTTGTCGACGATTCTGCAGTTGCTGAAACTGCCCGACGGCACCGTGAAAGTGCTGGTCGAGGGGATTCGCCGGGCGCGCATCGACGAGTTCAAGGAAACCGAACAATATTTCGAAGTGGTCGCCACGCCAATCGAGGACCATGCCGACGAGGGGAAGGAAGTCGAGGCGCTGGGCCGCACCGTGGTCGCCCAGTTCGAGCAATATATCAAGCTGAACAAGAAGATCGCGCCGGAAGTGCTGGTCTCGGTCAATCAGATCGATTCGCCTTCGAAGCTGGCCGACACGGTCGCCAGCCATCTCGGGCTGAAGATCGCCGACAAGCAGGAGCTGCTGGAGCTGGACAGCACGGCCGAACGGCTGGAACGCGTGTTCAACCACATGGAATCCGAAATCGGCGTGCTGCAGGTCGAGAAGAAGATCCGTAACCGCGTGAAGCGGCAGATGGAGAAGACGCAGCGCGAATATTATCTGAACGAGCAGCTCAAGGCGATCCAGAAGGAGCTGGGCGAAAGCGAGGATGGCAAGGACGAAACCGCCGAGCTGGAAGCCAAGATCAAGTCGACCAAGCTGAGCAAGGAAGCCCGCGACAAGGCGCTGGCGGAGCTGAAGAAGTTGCGCAGCATGAGCCCGATGAGCGCGGAAGCGACGGTGGTGCGCAACTATCTCGACTGGGTGCTGGGCATCCCGTGGAAGAAGCGCAGCAAGATCAAGAATGACGTGCTCGAGGCCGAGCGGATTCTCAACGCCGACCATTACGGGCTCGACAAAATCAAAGAGCGCATCGTCGAATATCTCGCAGTGCAGTCGCGCAGCCCGAAATTGCGCGGGCCGATTCTCTGCCTGGTCGGTCCTCCGGGCGTCGGCAAGACCTCGCTCGGCAAGTCCATCGCCAAGGCGACGGGGCGGCAATTCGTGCGCATGTCGCTGGGCGGCGTGCGTGACGAGGCCGAGGTGCGCGGCCATCGCCGCACCTATATCGGCTCGATGCCCGGCAAGATCATCCAGGGCATGAAGAAGGCGAAGACCTCCAATCCGCTGTTCCTGCTCGACGAGATCGACAAGCTCGGCGCCGATTGGCGTGGCGACCCGTCTTCGGCGCTGCTGGAAGTCCTGGATCCGGAACAGAACGCGACCTTCGCCGACCATTACCTCGAGGTCGACTACGACCTGTCGGACGTGATGTTCATCACCACGGCGAACACGCTGCGCATGCCGCAGCCGCTGCTCGACCGCATGGAGATCATCCGCATCCCCGGCTACACCGAGGATGAGAAGATCGAGATCTGCAAGCGGCATCTGATCGCCAAGCAGGGCGAGGCGAACGGGCTGAAGAAGGAAGAGTGGTCGATTTCCGACGAGGCGCTGCTCGAACTGGTGCGCACGCATACCCGTGAAGCGGGCGTGCGCAATCTCGAACGCGAGATCGCCAACCTGGCGCGCAAGGCGGTGAAGGAGATCGTCACCTCCAAGGTCAAGAAGGTGACCATCACCAAGAAGAACCTCGAGAAATTCGCGGGTGTGGCGAAGTTCCGCTATGGCGAGACCGAGGCCGAGGATATGGTGGGCGTGGTCACCGGCTTGGCCTGGACCGAGGTGGGCGGCGAAATCCTCACCATCGAGAGCGTGCTGCTGCCCGGCAAGGGCAACATCAAGCAGACCGGCAAGCTCGGCGACGTGATGCAGGAGAGCGTGCAGGCGGCCTATTCCTATATCCGCTCGCGCGCGGTGCAGTTCGGCATCAAGCCGCCCTTCTTCGACAAGCGGGACATTCACATCCACGTGCCGGAGGGCGCGACTCCGAAGGATGGCCCGTCGGCCGGCATCGCCATGGCGACCTCGATCGTCAGCGCGATTACCGGCATCCCGATCCGCCGTGACATCGCCATGACCGGCGAGATCACGCTGCGCGGCCGGGTGCTGCCGATCGGCGGCTTGAAGGAGAAGCTGCTGGCGGCTCTGCGGGCGGGGATCACGACCGTGATCATTCCTCAGGATAACGAGAAAGACCTCGCTGAAATCCCTGATAATGTGAAAAAAGGCTTGGCGATCATCCCGGTCTCGCATGTCGATCAGGTCATCGATCGCGCCCTGGTCCGGAAGCCGGAGCCGATTGACTGGGAGGATGCGGCCGAAGATATCGCGGCGACGCCGGGCGACGGGCGGGCCGCCGTTTTGCCCCATTAATTTGGCGGTTTGACGGTCTCGGCCTAGATTGGCTATCAACTGAATTACTATTCACATGGCTCACCCCTATCGAGGATGGATAGGGGTGGGCGCTTTATTATGCACAAACAGGGAGTTTACCCGTGAATAAAATGGACTTGATTGCCGCCGTCGCTGAAGAAACCGACATTTCCAAGGCGAAGGCTGCTGAAGTCGTGGATGCCGTTTTCGGAGCGATTGAAAAATCCCTGAAACAGAAGCTCGAGGTTCGCCTCGTCGGTTTCGGTACTTTCGCGACCACCGAGCGCGAGGCCTCCAAGGGCCGCAATCCGCGCACCGGTGCCGAGATCGACATCCCGGCTTCCACGTCGATCCGCTTCAAGCCCGGCAAGACGCTGAAGGATGCGGTGAACTAAATAGAATCAGGATCGGACGGCGCAAGCCGTCCGCTTTGCTTTCGGGGCGGTTAGCTCAGCGGTAGAGCGTCTCGTTTACACCGAGAGGGTCGGCGGTTCAAACCCGTCACCGCCTATACGATTTTCTCTTGCCGGCCTTGCTTCCGCCGCGACTCCGTCGCGGCGGTTTTTTTTGAGCGCGGCCATCGAAGGGGGCGCTGCCGGGCACGCTTAGAGGGCGATGGCTTTAGGTCCTCTAAGCGATTTATCTGGAGCCGGATTCAAATTTTAGATCGGATCGCTAGGCGATTCGATCTAAATCATCCGGCTCCAGGCGCTTGACGCTCGGCGCGGCACGCATTAAACCGCGCCCACTGCCACGCGGGTGTAGCTCAGTTGGTTAGAGCGCCGGCCTGTCACGCCGGAGGTCGCGGGTTCGAGCCCCGTCACTCGCGCCAGTGTGGTAGATGAATCCAGCAAAAAATTTGTTTCGACGAAAGTCGGCGGCGATAAGTCGATCGCGGCTTGCGCGGCGGTAAGCGCGGGGTCTGCAATCTAAACGGATTCGTCATGGCAGCCTACTCAATCGGGGATATCGATCGACCTATTGGCGTCTCTTGACCGATGGCTGTTGCGGTGCGACATGGCGCTGACGAATTTGTCATTATTCAGCCGCTGGGAGGCCCACCCGTGCAGCCGGTTCTTTCGCACTATTTCCCAATCATCGTGTTTGCTGCCATCGCGGCCCTGATCGGTTTGGCGATGGTTTTTGGCTCGGTGCTCGCGGCCCATCAGAAGCCTTATCCCGCCAAGCTCGCGGCCTATGAATGCGGATTCGAGGCCTTCGGCGACGCCAGGCGGCGGTTTGATGTGCGCTTTTATCTCGTCGCCATTCTCTTCATTGTTTTCGATGTCGAAGTCGCGTTCCTCTTCCCCTGGGCGGTCAGCCTGGCGCGCATCGGCCTGCTGGGGTTCTTCTCCATGCTCGGCTTCCTTGCGGTCCTGACGGTTGGCTTCATCTATGAGTGGAACAAGGGCGCGCTGGATTGGGAGTAGCCGCATGAATGCCCCAGACACCACAGCGCTCGCCTGGAACCGCGAGCATCTGCCCCAGGGGGATGCGCAGGAGGCCGTGATCAAGGGTATCACCGGCGAGATCGCGGGCAAGGGCTTCGTCGTTGCCAATATGGACAGACTGGTGAACTGGGCGCGGACCGGGAGCCTTTGGCCGATGACCTTCGGCCTGGCCTGCTGTGCGGTGGAAATGATCCATGCCTATATGCCGCGCTACGACCTTGACCGCTTCGGGGTAATTCCGCGCGCCAGCCCAAGGCAGAGCGATGTGATGATCGTTGCCGGCACGCTGACCAACAAGATGGCGCCGGCCCTGCGCCGGGTTTACGACCAGATGCCGGAACCGCGCTGGGTGATCTCCATGGGCAGCTGTGCCAATGGCGGCGGGTATTATCACTATTCCTATTCCGTGGTGCGCGGCTGCGACCGGATCGTGCCGGTCGATATCTACGTGCCGGGATGCCCGCCCACCGCCGAGGCGCTGGTCTACGGCATCATGCAATTGCAAAAGAAGATTCGCCGGACAGGGACGATTCTCCGTGGCTGAAGACATCGTGGATATCATGCGCGACACCATGGCAGCCATTCCGGGCGCCATCGGGGCGCATCGCGAGCGGGGCGAGCTGGTGCTGCGGGCCGAACGCGGCCAGGCTTATGCGTTGTTCCAGACGCTGCGCGACAGATTCGGGTTTCAGCAGGTGATGGACATTTGCGGCGTCGATTGGCCGCAGCGCGCCCTGCGCTTCGATGTCGTCTACAACCTGCTCTCCGTCACCCGTAACGAACGCCTGCGCGTGATCGTGCAGACCGACGAAGCAACGCCGGTTACCTCCGTGTCGGCGATCTGGCCGAGTGCGACCTGGTGGGAGCGCGAGGTGTGGGATCTGTTCGGCATCGCGTTCGAGGGGCTGGAGGATCACCGCCGCATTCTCAGCGATTACGGCTTCGAGGGGCATCCGTTGCGCAAGGATTTCCCGCTCACCGGCTATGTCGAGGTGCATTATGACACCGAGCGCAAGGCGGTGGTCTATGATAAGGTGAGGCTGACGCAGGAATTCCGCAATTTCGATTTCCTCTCGCCGTGGGAAGCCATGACCACGTTGCCCGGTGACGAGAAGGCGCGGGGAGACCGCAAATGAGCGAACTGGCGCCGGCCACCACCAAGACGATCGAGATCGACAGCCACACCATCAATTTCGGCCCGCAGCACCCCGCCGCGCACGGCGTGCTGCGCCTGATCCTGGAAATGGATGGCGAGGTCATCGAGCGTGCCGACCCGCATATCGGCCTGCTGCATCGCGGCACCGAGAAGCTGATCGAGTATAAGAGCTACATGCAGGCGGTGCCGTATTTCGACCGCCTGGATTACGTTTCGCCGATGGCCTGCGAGTATGCGTTCGCGCTGGCCACGGAAAAGCTGCTCGGTATTCAGGCGCCGGACCGCGCGCAATGGATTCGCGTGATGTTCGCGGAAATCACCCGCGTGCTGAATCATCTGCTCGCCATCGGGCATTTCGCGCTCGATGTGGGCGCGCTAACGCCGGGTTTGTGGGGCTATGAGGAGCGCGAGAAGCTGCTGGAGTTTCATGAGGCCGCTTCCGGCGCGCGCTTCCACTCCAACTATTTCCGCCCCGGCGGCGTGGCGAAGGACCTGCCGGCCGGGCTGGAGCAGAGAATCGCCGACTGGGCCACGGAGTTTCCGAAATTCATCGATGACGTGGAAGCCCTGCTGACCGGCAATCGCATCTGGAAGCAGCGCACCGTCGATATCGGCGTGATCTCTGCCGAGGACGCACTGGCCTGGGGCTTTTCCGGGCCGAGCCTGCGGGGCTCGGGCGTGGCCTGGGACCTGCGCCGCGCCCAGCCTTATGACAAATATGGCGAGGTGGAATTCGATGTGCCCGTCGGACGCCATGGCGACACCTACGACCGCTATCTCGTGCGCATTGCCGAGATGCGCGAGAGCGTCAAAATCATCCGCCAGGCGCTGGCGAAAATGCAGCCGGGCCCGATCAAGGTGCAGGACCACAAGATCGCCCCGCCGACCCGCCGGCAGATGAAGCAGTCGATGGAAGCGCTGATCCATCACTTCAAGCTCTATACCGAAGGCTATCACGTGCCGGCCGGCGCGACCTACACCGCGGTGGAGGCGCCGAAGGGCGAGTTCGGCGTGTATCTGGTCGCCGACGGCACCAATCGCCCCTATCGCTGCAAGATCCGCGCGACCGGCTTTGCGCATTTGCAGGCGACGGAGAAGCTTTCCAAGGGGCATATGCTGGCCGACATGGTCGGCATTCTCGGCTCCCTCGATATCGTGTTTGGTGAGATTGACCGGTGAATACTGCAGAGCCAACCGACTTTATCTTTGACGAGCCCGCCGAGGCGGCCGTTGCCAAGGCGATCGCCCGCTATCCCGCCGGCAAGCAGGCCAGCGCGGTGATGGCGCTGCTGGATATCGCGCAGCGGCAGATGGGCCGCCGCACCGGCATCGCCTGGGTGCCGCGAATCGCCATGGATGTGGTGGCCAAGCGCCTGGGCATGGCGCCGGTGCGCGTCTACGAAGTCGCGACCTTCTACACCATGTTCAACACCAAGCCGGTCGGCAAATATCATTTGCAGGTCTGCACCACCACGCCGTGCTGGCTGCGCGGCTCGGACGATGTCGTGGCGGCGTGCAAGAAGGCCAGCGGGATCAAGGATTTCGGCCATACCAGCGAGGATGGCATGTTCACCATGACCGAGGTCGAGTGCCTCGGCGGCTGCGTGAACGCGCCGATTCTGCAGATCAACGACGATTATTACGAGGATCTGGACGGCGCGAAGACCGAGGCGCTGCTGGAGAAACTGAAGGCGGGCGAACCTTTGCCGCCGGCGGGGTCGGTGATCGGCCGCCGCGCCTCGGCGCCGGTCACCAACCAGACCACCTTGCTGCAAGACGGACCTGCGGCGGAGTAACCCAGATGCTGAACGATGCTGACCGGATCTATCAGAATCTCTACGGGCTGCAGGATTGGAAGCTGCCCGGCGCGAAAGCCCGCGGCGACTGGGACGGCACGGCCGCGATTCTCGCCCGGGGACGGGATGCGATCGTCGAGGAGATGAAGGCGTCCGGCATGCGCGGCCGCGGCGGTGCCGGCTTCCCTACGGGGATGAAATGGTCGTTCATGCCCAAGCAGAGCGACGGGCGCCCCTCTTACCTCGTGGTGAATGCCGACGAGAGCGAACCGGGCACCTGCAAGGACCGCGACATCATTCGCAACGAGCCGCATAAGCTGATCGAAGGCTGCCTGATTGCGGCCTTCGCGATGGGCGCGCACACCGCGTTCATCTATATCCGCGGCGAGTATTACAACGAAGCCGTGCGCCTGCAGGCGGCGATCGACGAGGCGCGCGAGGCCGGGCTGATCGGCCCGAATGCCGCGGGCTCGGGCTGGGATTTCGACATCGTCCTGCATCGCGGCGCCGGTGCGTATATTTGCGGCGAGGAATCGGCGCTGCTGGAAAGCCTGGAAGGCAAGAAGGGCATGCCGCGCATGAAGCCGCCTTTCCCCGCCGCCATGGGCCTGTATGGCTGCCCGACCACGGTGAACAATGTGGAGACCATCGCCGGCGCGCCGACCATCATGCGCCGCGGCGCCGCCTGGTTTTCCGCGCTCGGCCGGCCGAAGAACGCCGGCACGAAATTGTTCTGCATTTCCGGCCATGTGAACCGGCCCTGCAATGTCGAGGAAGAGCTCGGCATTCCGCTGAAAGAGCTGATCGAGAAGCATGCCGGCGGCGTGCGCGGCGGTTGGGACAATCTGCAGGCGGTGATCCCCGGCGGCGCGTCGATGCCGATCCTGAACAAGGCGATGTGCGATACCCAGCTGATGGATTTCGATTCGCTCGCGGCAGTGAAAAGCGGCCTCGGTTCCGGCGCCATCATCGTCATGGATAAATCCACGGACGTGGTGAAGGCGATCTGGCGGCTGTCGAAATTCTTCAAGCATGAAAGCTGCGGCCAGTGCACGCCGTGCCGCGAGGGCACCGGCTGGATGATGCGCATGATGGACCGAATCGTGCAGGGGCAGGCCACCATGGCCGACATCGCGCTCATGGAGCAGGTGACGACGCAGGTGGCGGGTCATACCATCTGCGCCTTCGGCGATGCCGCGGCTTGGCCGATCCAGGGTTTGATGCGGGCGTTCCGGCCGCTGGTCGAGGCGCGCGCCATCGACGCGCAGCGTCCGGTTCCGGCGCAGGCGGCGGAGTAAGAGCATGGCAAAAGTCATCGTCGACGGCATCGAGGTTGAGGTCGCGAACGGCTCGACCGTTCTGCAGGCGGCGGAAGCGGCGGGCAAGGAAATCCCGCGCTTCTGCTATCATGAGCGGCTGTCGATCGCCGGCAATTGCCGCATGTGCCTGGTGGAAGTCGAGAAGATCCCCAAGCCGGTGGCCTCCTGCGGCCAGCCGGTGGCGGACGGCATGGTGATCCACACCGACACCGAGAATGTGCGCAAGGCGCGCCGCGGCGTGATGGAATTCCTGCTCATCAACCACCCGCTCGATTGCCCGATCTGCGACCAGGGCGGCGAATGCGATTTGCAGGACGAAGCGGTGAGCTATGGGCGCGACCATTCGCGCTACGATGAAGGCAAGCGCGCGGTCGGTCAGCCCGATTGGGGGCCGCTCGTCAAAACCACGATGACGCGCTGCATTCATTGCACGCGCTGTATCCGTTTCACCACCGAAGTGGCTGGCGTGGCGGAGCTCGGCGCCACCGCGCGCGGCGAGAGCATGCAGGTCGGCACCTATATCGAGAAGGCGCTGAGTTCGGAACTTTCCGGCAATATCATCGATCTTTGCCCGGTCGGCGCGCTCACCTCGAAGCCTTACGCTTATACCGCGCGGCCCTGGGAACTGCGCAAGACCGACAGCATCGACGTGCTCGACGCGGTGGGCGCGAACATCCGCGTCGATGCCCGCGGGGCCGAGGTGCTGCGCATTCTCCCGCGCATGAATGACGATGTGAACGAGGAATGGCTGGGCGATAAATCGCGCTTTTCCGTCGACGGCCTGAAGCGCCGCCGGCTCGACCGGCCCTGGGCGCGCGAGAACGGCAAGCTGCGCCCGGTGAGCTGGGAAGAGGCCTTCGCCATCGTCGCCGGCAAAATGAAAGCCACGGCGCCGGACCGCATCGGCGCCATCGCCGGCGACCTTTGCGACGTGGAAAGCATGCTTGCGCTGAAGGAGTTTTTCACGGCGCTGGGCTCGAAGAATCTGGATTGCCGCCAGGACGGCGCGGTGTTCGACGCGTCCAAGCGGCCCTTCTATCTCTTCAACACGACGATTGCCGGGATCGAAGAGGCGGACGCGCTGGTGATCATCGGCAGCAATCCGCGCCACGAGGCGCCGGTGCTGAACGCGCGCATCCGCAAGCGCTGGCTCACCGGCGGGCTGAAGGTCGCGCTGATCGGGCAGGCGCATGACCTGACCTACGGCTATGACCATCTCGGCGCCGGGCCGGAGGCGATCTCGTCGCTCCTCGATGGTTCGCACGCTTTTGCCGAGACGCTGAAGACTGCGAAGAAGCCGATGGTGATTTTGGGCGCGGGCGCGCTGGCGCGGCCGGACGGCGCGGCGGTTCACGCCGCGGCTTGGCAGCTCGCGGCGCAGTTCAACATGCTCACCCCGGACTGGCACGGTTTCAACGTGCTGCACCATGCGGCGGCCCGCGTCGGCGCGCTGGATATCGGCTTCCTGCCCGGCCCTGGCGGCAAAAGCACGGCGCAGATGCTGGGCGGCGGCGTGGACATTCTCTGGCTGCAGGGCGCCGACGAGCTCGACACCAAGGCGATCGGCGCCGAGACGTTCGTGATCTATCAGGGCCATACCGGCGATGAAGGCGCGGCCCGGGCGGACCTGATCCTGCCCGGCGCGGCTTACACGGAAAAAGACGGGACCTATGTGAACACCGAGGGCCGGGTGCAACAGGCGCAGCTGGCGCTGAAGCCGCCCGGCGATGCGCGGGAAGACTGGCGCATCATCCGCGCGCTCAGCGCCTATCTCGGCCACGCGCTCCCTTACGACACGCTGCCGGAACTGCGCGCGCATCTGGCGCAAGCCTATTCGCTCTTCGCGCGCGGCGGCGAAGTACGGCGTCTGGCGGGCACGGATGCTGCCGCGCCGTCGGGCGACGCCGCGGCCCTGCGCCGTGATGCTTTCGTGCCGGTGCTGCCGAACTACTACCAGACCGACCCGATCAGCCGCGCCAGCCCCACCATGGCGGCCTGCGTCGCCACGCATTACCCGGCGGTGGAGGCCGCGGAATGAACGCGTTTCTTTTCCATACCGAGCTTGGCTTCGTCATTCTCACGCTGCTCAAGACGCTGGCGGTGGTCGTGCCGCTGCTGATCGGCGTTGCCTATCTCACCTATTTCGAGCGCAAGGTGATGGGCGCGATCCAGATGCGCAAAGGCCCCAACGTGGTCGGCCCGTTCGGCCTGTGGCAGCCTTTCGCCGATGCGTTGAAAATGGTCTTCAAGGAGACGATTTTCCCCGCCGGGGCCGACCGTGTGCTGTTCGCCCTGGCGCCGATGATCACGTTCGGCCTGGCGGTCACCGCCTGGGCGGTGATCCCGGTCGATAACGGCTGGGCTGTCGCCAACATCAATGTCGGCATTCTGTATCTGTTCGCGATCTCCTCGCTCGGCGTGTACGGCATCATCATCGCCGGCTGGGCCAGCAACTCGAAATACGCCTTCCTCGGCGCGCTGCGCAGCGCGGCGCAGATGGTGTCCTACGAAGTCTCCATGGGCTTCGTCATCGTCACCGTTCTGCTCTGCGCCGGCAGCCAGAATCTCAACGACATCGTGCTGGCGCAGCGTCATCTCTGGTACGCGATCCCGCTCTTTCCAATGCTGATCATCTTCTTCATCTCCGGTATCGCCGAGACCAACCGCGCGCCGTTCGACCTCGCGGAAGGCGAGACGGAAATCGTCGCCGGGTTCTTCGTGGAATACAGCGCCATGACATTCGCGCTGTTCTTCCTCGGCGAATACGCGAACATGATCCTCGTTTCCGCCATGACCACGGTGCTGTTCCTGGGCGGCTGGCTTTCGCCTCTGCCGTTCGTGCCGTTCACCCTGGTGCCGGGCGTGATCTGGTTCCTCGCCAAAATCCTGCTCTGCCTGTTCGTGTTCGTGTGGGTGCGCGCGACGCTGCCGCGCTTCCGCTACGACCAGCTGATGGCTTTGGGCTGGAAAGTGTTCCTGCCTCTGTCTCTGTTGTGGCTGGTGATCACCGCCGGCTTTTTGGAAATCTTCGGGCTGATGCCCCATGCTTGATAGGTCAACACCATGATCCGGCTCGACCGTATGGCCCGTGGACTGCTGCTGAGCGAGATCGTCGCCGGCCTCGGTCTCACGCTGAAATATTTCTTCAAGCCCAAAGCCACGATCAACTACCCGTTCGAGAAGAACCCGACGAGCCCGCGCTTCAAGGGCGAGCACGCGCTACGCCGCTACCCGAACGGCGAAGAGCGTTGCATCGCGTGCAAGCTCTGCGAGGCGGTGTGCCCGGCGCAGGCGATCACCATCGAGGCCGAACCGCGCGAGGACGGCTCGCGCCGCACCACGCGCTACGATATCGACATGGTGAAATGCATCTATTGCGGCCTGTGCGAGGAAGCCTGCCCGGTGGATGCCATCGTCGAGGGGCCGAATTTCGAGTTCGCCACCGAGACGCGCGAGGAACTGCTCTACGACAAGGCCAAGCTGCTGGCCAATGGCGACCGGTGGGAGCCGGAGCTGGCGAAGCGCCTGGAACTCGACGCGCCCTACCGGTGAGAGCCCAGCCATGATCTCCAATCTCGTATTCTACGTCGTCTCCTTCATCCTGCTGGCCTCAGCGGTGATGGTGGTCAGCAACCGTAACCCGGTGCATTCCGTGTTGTTCCTGATCCTCGCCTTCATCAATGCCGCGGTGCTGTTCCTGCTCAGCGGCGCCGAATTTCTGGCGATGCTCCTGGTCATCGTCTATGTCGGCGCGGTCGCCGTGCTGTTCATGTTCGTGGTGATGATGCTGGATGTGAATTTCGCGAAGCTTCGCGAAGGGTTCCAGCGTTACGCGCCGGTCGGCGGCCTTGTCGGCGCCGTGCTCTTCATCGAACTCGCCTTGGTGGTCTCCGGCTGGAGCCTCGCCCCCGGCGCCGCTGGCGCGCGGATGTTCCCGACGCCAAGCAACATCACCAACAGCCAGGCGCTCGGCTCGCTGATCTACACGAACTATCTGCCGCTGTTTCAGCTCGCGGGCGTGATCCTGCTGGTGGCGATGATCGGCGCGATCGTGCTGACGCACCGCGAGCGCCGCCGCGCCAAGACCCAGAATCTCGATCTGCAGCATGCCCGCGTGCCGGCCGATACGCTGGTGATGGTGAAGACCAGGCTGGGGGCCGGTGCGGAGCTGCCGCGCCATAAGGAGGATGCGCAGTGATGACCGTGCCGCTTTCACATTATCTGATCGTCGCCGGGCTGCTGCTGGTGATCGGCATTTTCGGCATTTTCATGAACCGCAAGAACATCATCGTCATCATGATGTCGATCGAGCTGATCCTGCTCGCGGCGAACCTGAATTTCGTGGCGTTCTCCGGCGCGCTGCACGACATGGTCGGCCAGGTCTTCACCATGTTCGTGCTCACCGTCGCCGCCGCCGAGGCGGCGATCGGGCTTGCCATTCTGGTTATTTACTTCCGCAACCGCGGCTCGATCGAGGTCGAGGACGTAACGTTGATGAAGGGCTGACATGTTAACGCTGATCGCCGTCCTCGCACCGCTCATCGGTTCCGTACTCGCGGGCGTCGGCCGCCCGTTCCTTGGCAAGCAGCTGGCGATCGGCGCCAGCATCCTGTTTATGGTCGTGTCCGCCGTGGCCGGCGTGACGTCGTTCGCCCTGCTGGTCCAATCCGGCGTGCCGGCGGCGCCGCTGCATGTCGCTGAATGGATTTCGGTCGGTGGCTTCACGCCGGACTGGTCGTTGCGCCAGGACATGCTGTCGCTGGTGATGGTGGCGATGGTCAGCGCCGTCTCGCTGGTCATCCATGTCTACAGCGCCGGCTACATGGCGCACGACAAGACCGTGCCGCGCTTCTTCTCCTATATCTCTCTGTTCACCTTCGCGATGCTGATGCTGGTGACGGCGAACAATCTGGTGCAGCTGTTCTTCGGCTGGGAAGGCGTGGGCCTCGTCTCCTATCTGCTCATCGATTACTGGTATGAGCGGCCGGCCGCCAATGCCGCGGCGATCAAGGCGTTCATCGTCAACCGCGTGGGCGATCTGTTCTTCGCGGTCGGCATCGCGCTCGCTTATCTGGTCTTCAACACCATTTCCTTCGACGGCATTTTCAGCGCCGTCGCCGCGCATGCCGGCAACCGCTACACGCTGTTCGGCACCAGCTTCCCGGCGCTGGAAGTCATCTCGATCCTGCTGTTCATCGGCGCCATGGGCAAGTCGGCGCAGTTTTTCCTGCACACCTGGCTGGCCGATGCGATGGAAGGCCCGACGCCGATTTCCGCGCTCATCCATGCCGCCACCATGGTCGCGGCGGGCGTGTTCATGATCGTGCGCATGTCGCCTGTGATCAATCATGCGCCGGTGGCCATGGACGTGATCACGGTGATCGGCGCCACCACGGCGTTCTTCGCCGGCACGGTCGGCTGCCTGCAGAACGACATCAAGCGCATCATCGCTTATTCCACCTGCTCGCAGCTCGGCTACATGTTCATCGCCGCCGGGCTCGGCGCTTATCCGGTGGCGATTTTCCATCTCATCAACCACGCTTTCTTCAAGGCGCTGCTGTTCCTGGCGGCGGGCTCGGTCATTCATGCGATGTCCGACGAGCAGGATGTGCGGCTGATGGGCGGGCTCTGGCGCAAGCTGCCGATCACCTGGGTGATGATGATCATGGGCGGCCTCGCGCTCGCCGGCATTCCGCCCTTCTCCGGCTATTATTCCAAAGACGCGATCATCGACGCGTCGTTCGCCGCGCATAACGCGGTCGGCCTGTATGGCTGGGTGTGCGGCACCGTCACCGCCGGGCTCACCGCCTTCTACACGGCGCGGCTGGTCCTGCTCACCTTCCATGGCACGTCGCGCGCGCCGAAACATGTGCAGGAGCATGTGCATGAGAGCCCCTGGGTGATGCTCGTGCCGTTGCTGGTGCTCTCGGTCGGCGCGCTGTGCAGCGGCTTCCTGCTGCGCGGCACGTTCATCGGCGAGGGGTTCCAGGCCTTCTGGGGTGCGAGCATCGCGGTGCCGGGCACGGTCATGCAGTCGCTCGACCAGGTTCCTTCCTGGGCGGCGCTGGCGCCGTTGGTCGCTGCCATCGCCGGCCTCGCGGTCGCCGCGATCATGTACATTTTCGTGCCGTCGCTGCCGGCCACACTCGCGCAGGCCTTCCGGCCGGTTTACCTGTTCGTGCTCAACAAATGGTATTTTGACGAGCTCTACGACGCGGTGTTCGTTCGCCCCAGCCTGAAGCTGGCGAAATTCGCGTGGCGTTTCGGCGACGAGCAGGTGATCGACGGCGTGCCCTCCGGCCTTGCCACGCTCACCACAGATGCCTCGGCGCAGACGGTGAAATTGCAGACCGGGTCGATCGCCCTGTACGCCTTCGTCATGCTGATCGGCCTGCTCGGCTTCCTCAGCCTCTTCCTGTGGGTCCGCTAACATGAACCAGGCCGGCTTCCCGATCCTTTCGCTCATCACCTTCCTGCCGCTGGTCGGCGTGCTCTACCTTGCCACGCTGCGCGGCGACGAGGCGGCGGTGGCGCGCAATGCCCGCTTCGCCGCGCTCTGGACCAGCCTCGTGGTGCTGGCGCTGGGCATTTACCTCTGGACCGCGTTCAACCCCGCGGTCGCCGGCTTCCAGTTCGTGGAAACCGTGCCCTGGCTCACCGGGCTCGAAGTGCAGTACCGCATGGGGGTGGACGGCATCAGCCTGTTCCTGATTCTGCTCACTTTGTTCATCACGCCCATCGCGATCCTTTCCGCCTGGCCGATCAAGCGCCGCGTGCGCGAGTTCATGATCGCATTCCTGCTGCTGGAAACGATGATGGTGGGCATGTTCGCGGCGCTCGACTTCGTCGTGTTCTACATCTTCTTCGAAGCCGTGCTGTTGCCGATGTATCTCATCATCGGCATCTGGGGCGGGGAGAAGCGCATTTTCGCTGCGGTGAAATTCTTCATTTTCACGCTTGCCGGCTCGCTGTTCATGCTGCTGGCGCTGGTCTGGATGTGGCGCAATGCCGGCACAACCGACATCGTGACGCTGCTGCACACGCCGATTCCGCCGCGCATCCAGATGTGGCTGTTCATCGCCTTCCTCGCCTCGTTCGGCGTGAAGGCGGCGGTGTGGCCGCTGCATACCTGGCTGCCGGATGCTTATGGCGAGGCGCCGCTGCCCGGCACCATCATGCTCGCGGCCGTGATGTCGAAAATGGGCGCCTATGGCTTCCTGCGCTTCGCCGCGCCGATGCTGCCCCAGGCCTCCGCCGCCGCCGCGCCGCTGATGTTCACGCTCGGCGTGGTGGCGGTGATCTATGTTTCCTACGTGGCGCTGGCGCAGACCGACATGAAGCGCATGATCGCCTATTCCTCGGTCGCGCATATGGGCGTGATCATCATCGGCATCTTCACCTTCACGGTCGAGGGCGTTGAGGGCGCTTTGTTCCAGATGCTCTCGCACGGCATCGTCATCGCCGGCCTGTTCATCTGTTCGGGCATTCTGCTGGCGCGCGGCGAGACGATGGCGCTCTCCCGGCTGGGCGGGCTCGCCCAGAAAATGCCGGTTTATGCCGCGGCGCTGATGCTGTTCTCGCTGGCGAATATGGGCCTGCCGGGCACGTCGGGCTTCATCGGCGAAATTCTCGTCATCGTCGGCGCGCTGAAAGTGAATTTCTGGGTCTCGCTGCTCGGCGCCGCGGGCATGGTGCTGGGTGCGGCCTACATGCTGGTGCTGCTGCGCGCCGTGCTGTTCGACAAATACACGCGGCCTGAGCTGGCGGGTCTGAAAGACCTTACCGCTGGGGAATACGCCATGCTGGTGCCGCTCGCCGTGATGGTGCTGTGGCTCGGCATCTATCCCAGCAGCTTCACGCATATTTTCGACGCGCCGGTCACCGCCATGGTGCAGGCGCATGTCGCCGCCCTCGCACCGCACACGGCCATCGCCATGGTGAGCAAATGATGTCTTTCGCCCCCCTCATTCCCGCTTTGCTGCTCGGTCTCGGCGGCATGGCGCTGCTGATGTTCGGCGTCTTCTCCCGGCGCGAGCGCGCCACGTGCTGCACGGTGGGGGCGCTGATCCTGCTCGTGCTCGCCGCCGGCTTCACGCTGGTGGCGCCGGCGGGCAAGCTATTCGGCGGGCTGCTGGTCACCAGCACTTTCACCCGCTTCGCGGATGTCCTGGTGATGCTGGGCGCCGCCGCGGCGCTGATCCTCTCGGTCGATTATAATCGCCGCGAATCGATCGCCCGGTTCGAATATCCGGTCCTGGTGCTGTTCTCGGTGCTCGGCATGATCGTGATGATCTCGTCGGCCGATTTCATGACGCTGTATGTCGGGTTCGAACTGCAATCGCTGGCGTTGTATATCTGCGCGGCGATGGCGCGCGATTCGCTGCGCTCCACCGAGGCCGGGCTCAAATATTTCGTCCTCGGCGCGCTCGCCTCCGGCCTGCTGGTCTATGGCATTTCGCTGGTCTACGGCTTCGCCGGCACCACCAATTTTGCCTCGCTCGCCGCCATCCTGGCGCATGGCGCGGGATATGGCACGGTGATCGGCATCGTCTTCGTGCTGGTCGGCCTGGCCTTCAAGATTTCCGCCGCGCCGTTCCATATGTGGACGCCGGACGTGTATGAGGGCTCGCCGAGCCCGGTCACCGCGTTCTTCGGCACCGCGCCGAAAGTCGCCACCATGGCGCTGCTGCTCGCGGTGATGATCGGGCCGTTCGGCGGTCTGCTGCACCAATGGCAGACGCTGGTCGAGATCCTCAGCATCATTTCCATGGCGCTCGGCGCGCTGGCCGCGATCGGCCAGACCAACCTCAAGCGCCTGCTCGCTTATTCCTCGATCGGCCATATGGGCTACGCGCTGATGGGCCTGGCCGCCGGCACCGTGGCCGGCATCCAAGCGACGTTGATCTACATGGCGATTTATGTGGTCATGTCCTTCGGCAGCTTCGCCTGCGTCATCGCCATGCGCCGCCGCGGCCAGGCGGTGGAGACCATCGCCGATCTCGCCGGCCTGTCCGCCGAGAAGCCGGGCTTTGCCCTGGCGCTGGCGATCTTCATGTGGGCCATGGCCGGCATCCCGCCGCTCTCCGGCTTCTTCGGCAAGCTCTACGTCTTTTCCGCCGCCGTGAATGCGGGGCTGGACACGCTCGCCGTGGTTGGCGTGGTGACAAGCATCATCGGCGCGTTCTATTATCTGCGGGTGATCAAGGTCATGTATTTCGATGCCGGCCGGCCGGAATTCGACCCGATGGCGGGCGGCGTGCGCTTCGTCATGGCGGTCGGCGCCATCGTCACCTGCCTGTTCGTGTTCATTCCCGGCCCGCTGGTCAGCGCCGCCGACGCCGCGGCCAGGGCGTTGATGGGGTGATCGCCTGGCGGCTGGAACGTCACGATGAGCTCGGTTCGACTTCGGATGAATGTATCGTCCGCGCCAAAGCGGGAGTAGCAGCGGGCCTTGCGGTGCAGGCGCGGCGGCAGCTTGCCGGGCGCGGCAGCCGCGGGCGGGAATGGACCGCGCCTGAGGGCAATTTGAATCTGTCGGTTCTGCTCCGCCCCAGCCGGCCGGCGGCGGAAGCGGGACTGTTCTCGCTGCTCGCCGGCATTGCCGTGGCCGAGGCGGTAGCGCCCCACACCCAAACGGCGCCGATGTTGAAATGGCCCAACGATGTGCTGTTGGACGGGGCCAAGCTCGCCGGCATCCTCATCGATGCCGTGCCGGACGGCGAGCGGCTCGACTGGCTGGTGATCGGCATCGGGGTGAATCTGGCGGCGGCACCTGAGATCCCCGGCCGTTGCACCACGTCGCTCAGCGCCCATGGGGGCAGGCTCGCCGCCGATGACGCCGCCGACGCCGTTCTCGCCGGCCTCGCCGCCTGGCACGACGCGTCGGCTGAGCGGATCCGGGAGGCCTGGCTGGCCTTGGCGCACCCGGTCGGCACGGAACTCATCGTGCGTGGCGCGCAGGGCGAGCGGCGCGGTATTTTTGCCGGGCTGTCCGATAAAGGCGAATTGCTGCTGCGCGACAAAGATCGTATCGACCCGATCAGCACGGGCGACATCTTGCTCGGCCAGAGCTGAGGGACACGGGAACCATGTTACTGGTCATCGATGCCGGCAACACCAACATCGTCTTCGCGGTGCATGACGGCACGGAATGGCGCGGATCCTGGCGCCTGGCGACCTCGGCGCAGCGCACCTCGGACGAATATGGCGTGTGGCTGGAAGCTTTGCTGGCCCGCGCCGGCATCACGCCACGGCAAATCAATCGCGCGGTGATCGGCACCGTGGTGCCCGCGGCTCTGTATCATTTGCGCCGGCTCTGCCGCGATTGGTTCGATGCCGAACCGCTGGTGGCCCGGGCGTCTCTGGATTGGGGGTTCGACATCAAGGTCGACAACCCTGAGGAAGTCGGCGCCGACCGGCTGCTCAACGCGCTGGCCGCGCACAACCATTATGGCGGGCCGCTGGTGGTGGTGGATTTCGGCACCGCCACCACGTTCGACGTGGTGGATGGCAGCGGCGCCTATCTTGGCGGCGTGATCTCGCCCGGCATCAACCTATCCATCGAGGCGCTGCATCTGGCGGCGGCGCGGCTGCCGCGCATCAGCATCGGCCGGCCGCAGGCGGTGATCGGCCGCTCCACGGTCCCGGCCATGCGTTCGGGGATCTATTGGGGCTATGTCGGGCTGATCGAGGGGCTGCTGGCGCGCATCGAGGGCGAATATGGCGCGCCCCTCAAAGCCATTGCCACCGGCGGCCTGGCTCCTTTATTTGCCGAAGGGACGCATAAATTCACCGCCATCGACTCGGACCTGACCTTGGACGGGTTGCGCCTGCTCTCGCTGCGCAACCCGTCGCCGCCTTTGCCGCGTGACCGCCCGCGGTTTATCGAAACCGACTGAAATTTTTCTCTCTTTGGAGCTTTTTATCTGATGGCAAAATCCACCGGCAAATCCTCGGGTCCGATCCGGGGCGATGCCCCGGGCGGGTTCATTTTCATTCCCCTCGGTGGCACCGGGGAGATCGGCATGAATTTCAACCTCTATGGCTGCGACGGGGTATGGATCGCGGTCGATTGCGGCATGGGCTTTTCCGGCCCGGATTCGCCCGAGGCGGAGATATTGCTGCCCGATCCAGGCTTCATCGCCGGGCAGCGCGAAGCCTTGCGCGGCCTGGTTATCACCCATGCGCATGAGGACCATATCGGTGGTGTGGCGCGGCTCTGGCCGCAATTGCGCTGCCCGATCTATGCCACGCCGTTCTGCGCCGCGGTGATCCGGCGCAAGCTCGCCGAGGCCGGGCTCGGCCGCGAGGTGAAAATCCATGTGATCCCGCCGGGCGGGTCGTTCACGCTGGCGCCGTTCACCTTGCGCTTCATCCCCATGACCCATTCCACGCCGGAAGCCCAGGCGCTCGCCATCACCACCTCTTACGGCACGGTGCTGCATACCGGCGATTGGAAAAGCGACCCCAACCCGGTGGTCGGGCACAGAATGGACGAGGCGGCGCTGCGGGCGTTGGGTGACGAAGGCGTGCTGGCGCTGGTGTCGGACTCCACCAATGCGATGAATGAGGGCCATTCAGGTTCCGAGGCGGAGGTCGCGAAAAGCCTGAAGGCGCTGGTCGGCGACCTGCCGGGCCGCATTGCCGTGACCTGCTTCGCCAGCAACATCGCGCGTGTTTCCAGCGTCATCGAGGCCGGCAAGGCGGCCGGGCGGCATGTGGCGCTGGTCGGCCGCTCCTTGGGCAATTATGTCGCCGCCGCGCAGGAGGCCGGCTACATGCAGGACGTGCCGGATTTCGTGCCCGAAGAGGAGATCGGCGCGATCCCCGACGACAATCTACTGCTGGTCGTCACCGGCAGCCAGGGCGAGCCGCGCTCGGCCCTGGCGCGCATCGCTGCCGACACGCATCGCTACGCTGTGCTGGGCGAGGGCGATTGCGCGATTTTCTCCTCGCGCATGATCCCGGGCAATGAGCGCGCCATCACCGCCGTGCAGGACGCGCTGGTGCGCCGTGGCGTGGATGTGATCACCGATGACGACCAGTTCACCCATGTTTCCGGCCACCCGGCGCGCGACGAACTGAAAAGGCTCTACCGCCTGGTGCGGCCCAAATACATCGTGCCGACCCATGGCGAGTGGCGGCATCTCTCGGCCCAGGCGGAATTGGCCGAGGCCGAGGGCATTCCCGCCTTGCGCCTGGAAAATGGCGATGTGCTGCAATTCGGCCCCGGCGCGCCGGAGATCGTCGATTCCGTCCCGGTCGGCCGGCTCGCCGTCGATGGCGACCGGATCGTGCCGCTGAAAGGCGGCGTTCTCGGCGCGCGCCGGCGCATGCTGTTCAACGGCGTGGTGGTCGGCAGCTTCGTCGCCGACAGCGCCGGCAAGCCGCTCGGCGCCGTGCGCGTTTCCGCCCCGGGCCTGCTCGACGATGCCGAGGACAAGGTCCGCCGGCAGGTCGAGCAAGAGTTCCTGGAACTGCTGCTCGACCTGCCGCACCGGCTGCGCACCGAGGAGACCGCTTATATCGACGCCGCGCGGGCGGGCCTGCGCAAAATCATGGGCCAGCATTTCGGCAAGCGGCCGATCGTGGAAGTTCATATGCTGCAAGTGGGCTGAAACGGAATTGATTAAGAATTGATCAAATTCAACAAGCGCTTTCAGATATCGATAAAAATTTTATCTCATTGATGTTTGAAGCCTAAAATACATTCAAAAAAAGTGCGTTTTTTATAGACGCACGATGTTTGCGGCGTGCAATATGCCGTCAGGATGAAGCTTGGTTCTTCGTCCTGTCGTGTGACTGGCGTTTCCTCCCTGAACTTGGTCCGCCACGCCCCTTTGGGCTGGCGGGCTTTTTTCTTTCTGGATATGAAACGATCTGGGCGCGGTGGGGCGGAAGGTGAACAAAAGGAAGGTCTTTGTCAGTTTGGGCCGTGCTGGTTTCACCGCCATAGGCCCCGTTTCAAAAAAATTTTTGCGCCGCTTTTTTCAAAAAGCGGCTGCTTTCCTTTGACAGAAGCGCGCGAAATCACTGATCTCACCATTTGCCGCGCGTTCTTCGCCGCCTGGGTGTTCTGCTATCACGTGGACCTTTACCTCGGCTTGGCCCACCGCCTGGGGCCGTTCGCCGGCTGGCTGGGGCGCGGTTATCTCGGCGTCGACGGATTTTTTTTGCTGTCCGGTTTGATCCTGGCGCACACCCACCGGGAATTTTCGCCAGGCGTACCGGGGCGCTTCGCGCCGCAAGCCTGGCGCTTCTATGGAAGCCGCCTGGCGCGGATCTACCCCGTGCACGCCGCGACGCTGTGCCTGCTGGCGGCGTTGCTGCTCCTGGCGCGGATGCATGGTGTCTTCCCCCGCGAGGCGAGCCGGTTCGGGCTGGCGCCGCTGCTGGAGAATGTCGCCCTGATCCAGGGCTGGGGCTTTGCGGATGTGGGCGGCTGGAATTATCCCGCCTGGTCGATCAGCACGGAATGGGCGGGCTATCTGCTGTTCCCGCTGATCTGGTGGGCGTTATGCCGGTGCGGGGCGCTGGTCGCGGGGCATATGGTGCTGGTGAGTTTTCTCATCCTCGGCCTGCTCGTTTCCTGGCACCACAATTCCCTCAATTTCGGCGTCTCCCAGGGATTGCTGCGCTTCTTCCCCGAGTTCCTGGTCGGCATGGGCACCGCGCGGCTGCTGCCGCATCTGGCCGGCCGCGTGCCGGCGCGGGGCCTGGCGCTGGCCGGGCTGGCGCTGGTCGCCGCCGGGGCGGAATGTGGGCGGGATTGGCTCGTGGCGCTGGGGTTGTGGCTGCTGCTCGCGGGTTTCGTGACCCGGCATGAAGCCGGCTGGCCACCGCTGCTCGGGCGGCCGGCCGCGCTGCTCGCCTTCGGGCGGCTCTCTTATGCTTTCTACATGAGCTTCGCCATCGCGGAGCTGCTGCTGGTAAACCTGTTCCGCCGGCACGGCTGGGTTCCCACTTCGCACCCTGGCGTTTTCGCGGGCGGCATGTTCACGATGACGTTGGCGCTGGCCGTGGCGCTGCATCTGGCCGTGGAACGCCCCTCGAGACAAGAAAGCGGCCGCTTTTTTCAAAAAGCGGCTGCTTTCTTTCCTTGCTTCACACGCCAAATTTGCCTTGTGCGCAAACCGCTTTAAACAGCCTCAGCCCCTCTTTCCGAAGGTTCTTCATGCGTCTCTCCCAAAGCCTGATCCCCACCCTCAAGGAAACGCCGGCGGAGGCGCAGATTGCCTCGCACCGGCTGATGTTGCGTGCCGGCCTGGTGCGGCAGATGGCGTCGGGCATTTATGCGTGGCTGCCGGCGGGGTACCGGGTGCTGGCCAAGATCGCCAACATCGTGCGCGAGGAGCAGGACGCGGCCGGCGCGCAGGAAATGCTGATGCCGACGATCCAGAGCGCCGATCTGTGGCGCGAGAGCGGCCGCTACGACGCTTACGGTAAGGAGATGCTGCGCATCACCGACCGGCATGAGCGCGAGCTGCTCTTCGGCCCGACCAATGAGGAGATGATCACCGCGATCGTGCGTGATTCGGTGAAGAGCTACCGCGAGCTGCCGCAGATGCTCTACCATATTCAATGGAAATTCCGCGACGAGGTGCGCCCGCGTTTCGGCGTGCTGCGGGGCCGCGAGTTCCTGATGAAGGACGCCTACAGCTTCGATCTGGACAAGGCGGGCGCCGTGGTGGCTTACAAGAAGATGATGCTGGCTTACATGCGCACCTTCCAGCGCATCGGCATCACCGCGATCCCGATGCGGGCCGACACCGGGCAGATCGGCGGCGATCTCTCCCACGAATTCCATGTGCTGGCGCCGACCGGCGAGAGCGGCGTGTTCTATGATGCCGCCTTCGAGGCCGGCGATGCGTTCGCGTCGAGCGACATCGAAGCGTTCTACGAGCAGATGACGACGACCTACGCCGCCACCGACGAGAAGCACGATACGGAAGCCTGGGAGAAGATCCCGGCCGAACGGCGCCGCGAGGGGCGGGGCATCGAGGTGGGGCAGATTTTCTATTTCGGCCGGAAATATTCCGAGACGATGAATTTCGCCGTGGTCGGCCCCGACGGGACCAGGATTTTCCCCGAGATGGGCAGCTATGGCATCGGCGTGTCGCGCCTGGTCGGCGCCATCATCGAGGCGCGGCATGACGAGGCGGGCATCATCTGGCCCGATGCCGTGGCCCCGTTCCGCGCCGCCATTCTCAATTTGCGCCAGGGCGACGCGGCGACGGACAAGATCTGCGAGGAGCTGCACGCCAAACTCGGCGCGGATTGCCTCTACGACGACCGCGAGGAGCGCGCCGGCCAGAAATTCGCGGAAGCCGACCTGATGGGGCACCCGTGGCAGATCATCGTCGGCCCGCGCGGCGCTGCGAGCGGCCAGGTGGAGCTGAAGCGCCGCGCCACCGGCGAGCGATGGGAACTGCCCGTTGCCGACGCGCTGGCGAAAGTTCTCGGCTGATGTTCGGCTCCTTTGAGCGGAAAGTCGCGGCCCGTTATCTGCGCGCGCGCCGTGGCGAACGCTTTGTCTCGGTCATCGCCATTTTTTCGCTGGTCGGCATCGCGCTCGGCGTTGCCACGCTGATCATCGTGATGTCGGTGATGAACGGGTTCCGCCAGGAGCTGTTGGCGCAGATTCTCGGCCTCAACGGCGATATCGGCGTGTACGGCGCCGGTGTGCCGCTCACCAATTACCAGGACATCACCGAGCGGATCAGGCAGATCCATGGCGTGACGGCGGCGTTCCCGATCGTGCAGGACGAGGTGCTGATGTCCGGCCCGCAGGGCGGCGCCACCGGCGGCGTGGCACGCGGCATCACGCCGGAAGGGCTGCAATCGCTGCCCACCGTCAAAAATCACGTGATCGCCGGCAGCCTCGCGGACCTGCAGGGCGACAACGCGATCGCCATCGGCAGCGGCCTGGCCAGGCAGTTCGGCGTGACGGTCGGCTCGACCATTTCGCTGATCCTGCCGCAAGGAAAAGCCACGATCATCGGCACCATCCCGAGCGTGCAGAGTTTCCACGTGGTGGCGGTGTTCCAGACCGGCATGCAGCAATATGATTCGAGCTTCGTGTTCCTGCCTTTGGCGGCGGCGCAGACTTTGTTCCAGCAGCCCCATGCCGCCACGCAGATCCAGGTTTTCGTGCAGGACCCCGACCACGATGCGCGGATCAAGCGGGACATCGTCGCGGCGCTGCCCGACATGCCGGTGAACATCCAGGACTGGCGCCAGGACAATGACAGTTTCCTCGCGGCCGTCACGGTCGAGGGCAATGTGATGTTCCTGATCCTGACGCTGATCATCGTCGTTGCCGCCTTCAACGTGATCTCCTCGATGATCATGATGGTGAAGGACAAGGCGCGCGACATCGCGATCCTGCGCACCATGGGGGCGAGTTCGGGCGCCATCTTGCGCATTTTCCTGATGTGCGGCGCGTCGGTGGGGGTGCTGGGCACGGTGATCGGCTTCGGGATCGGCGTGGTGTTCTGCGCCAATATCGAGCAGATCCGGGAATTCGTGCAGCGCATCACCGGCACGCCGCTCTTCGACCCGACCGTGTATTACCTGGAATCGCTGCCGGCCAAGCTCGATTGGCACCAGGTGATGGCGGTGCTGGTCCTGGCCTTCACGCTTTCCATCCTGGCCACCCTTTATCCAAGCTGGCGCGCCGCCCGCATTGACCCGATCGAGGCCCTCCGCCGTGAATGACATCCTGGTTCTGGAAAATGTCCGCCGCACCTACAAGACCGAAAGCGAGGCGCTGACGGTGCTGGACGGCGCGGCACTTTCGCTTCGTCAGGGCGAGATCGTCGCGTTGGTCGCGCCCTCGGGCTCGGGCAAGTCGACTCTGCTGCATCTGGCGGGATTGCTGGAGAAGCCGGATGGCGGCGCGGTCCGCATCGACGGCGCGGATGCCGGCACGCTGGGCGACGCGGCGCGGACCAAAATCCGCCTGCGCACCATTGGCATCGTGTATCAGTTCCATCATCTGCTGCCCGAATTCACCGCGCTCGAGAACGTGACCCTGCCGCAGATGATCGCCGGCAAGAGCAAGCCGGAGGCGGACCGTCGCTCCCGCGAATTGCTGGGCAAACTCGGGCTGGCGGCGCGGGCCAACCATCTGCCCGGCAAATTGTCCGGCGGCGAACAGCAGCGCGTGGCCATCGCCCGGGCGCTCGCTAACAACCCGTCAATTTTGCTGGCGGACGAGCCGACCGGGAATCTCGATGTGCACACGGCTGACATCGTGTTCGATGAACTGCTGCGCGTCGTGCGCTCGGAAAATGTCGCGGCGCTGATCGCCACGCATAATCCGGACCTGGCGCGGCGCATGGACCGGCAGCTCAGCCTGCGGGATGGGAAGCTGTATTAGAAAGAAAGCAGGCGCTTTTTGAAAAAAGCGCCGCAAAAACTTTTTTGACGCTGGGCCGGAGGCGTTGAAACCAGCACGGCCCAGAATAATCAAAGTTTTTTTGCTACTTTTCGTTCACAAAAAGTAGTGCTTGCTTACCTTCACAGCAAATGCCGGCAGCGTTCCAACGCCGCGATCAGTGCCGTGCGCACGCCGGGTTCGAGCGCCGAATGCCCGGCATCCGGCACCAGAGTGAGGCGCGCCGCCGGCCAGGCGGCGGCGAGTTCGAACGCCGATTGCGCCGGGCAGATCATGTCGTAGCGCCCTTGCACGATTTCGCCGTGGATGCTGCGCAGCGCCGCCATATGCGCGAGCAGCCCGCCTGCGGGCAAAAACAGATCATGCGCGAAATAATGCGCCTCGATGCGCGCCAGGCCGATGGCGCTGCGGTCCTGCGCGAAGCTGGAGACCGCCTCGTAGCTCGGCAGCAGGGTGGAGCAGGAGCCTTCATACAGGCTCCAGCTGCGGGCGGCGGGCCCGTGCACCAGCGGGTCGGGGTCGGTGAGGCGGCGCAGATAGCTGCCCAGCAGGTCGCCGCGCTCGGCCTCCGGCAGGAATTGCGCGAAGGCGGCATGCGCGTCGGGGAACACCCGCGCCATGCCGTGCAGAAACCACTCCACCTCGGTGGCACGGCCGAGAAAAATGCCGCGCAGCACCGCGCCGGCCACGGCGTCGGGATGCGCCTGCGCATAGGCCAGCGCCAGCGTCGAGCCCCAGGAACCGCCGAACAGCAGCCAGCGCTCGATGCCGAGAAATTCGCGCAGCGTCTCGATGTCGGCGATCAGATGCGGCGTGGTGTTGGCGGTGAGGCTGCCGAGCGGTTTTGAGCGCCCGGCGCCGCGCTGGTCGAAAATGACCGCGCGCCAGATCGCCGGGTCGAAGAAGCGCCGATGCACCGCGCCGGCCCCGGCGCCGGGCCCGCCATGCAGGAACAGCACCGGCTTGCCGTGCGGGTTGCCGACCTGTTCCCAGTACATCACGTGGCCGTCTTCGAGCGGCAGATAGCCGGTTTCAAAAGGGCCGATCTCGGGGAACAGATCGCCGCGCGGCATGTCGCTTTTATGCCGCCAGGGCGGCGCGAATCGTCGCCGCGACGCGCAGTGCCTGCGCGTCGGTCAGATCGGGGTGGATCGGCAGAGCGAGGATGCGCGCGCCCAGGCTTTCGGCGACCGGCATGGCCTGCCCGTCATGGCAGCCGGCATAAGCGGGCTGCTGGTGCAAAGCGCGAGGATAATACACGGCGCTGGCGATCTGCTGGGTCCGCAGCGCGGCCTGCACGGAATCGCGGATCTCCTGGTTCGGCAGCAGGATCGAATACACGGCCCAGGCGCTGGTGCTGTCGGGCACGCGGGCGGGGGTGTCGACGAGGCCGGCCAGTTCCTGGTCGTAAATCCCGGCGATGGCGTCGCGGCGCGCCATTTCGTCGGCGAACACGTCGAGCTTGGCCAGCAGCACGGCGGCCTGCATCGTGTCCAGCCGGCCGTTCATGCCGGTGCGCAGCACCTCGTAGCGGGTCGTGCCTTCGCCGTGCGTGCGCAGCGAGCGGTACAAGGAAGCGCGCTCGGCGGATTCGGTGAACAGCGCGCCGCCGTCGCCATAGGCGCCGAGGGGCTTGGAGGGGAAGAAGCTGGTGGCGGTGGCATCCGCCGCGCGGCCCAGCCGCTCGCCGTTGAGCGCGGCGCCGAAGCTTTGCGCGCAATCATCCAGCGTGAAGAGGGTTTCCGCCGTGGCGATGGCGCGAATGGCGGGCCAGTCGGCCGGCTGGCCGAACAGATCCACGCCGATCACCGCGCGCGGGGTGAGGATTCCGGCGCGCTTGACGTCGGCGATGCGCGCCTGCAGGCAGGCTGGGTCCATCTGGAAGGTGCGGGGATCGACATCGACGAACACCGGCGTCGCGCCGAGCAGCAGCGGCACTTCCGCGGTGGCGGTGTAGGTGAAGGCGGGCAGGAACACCGCATCGCCGCGGCCGATGCCTTCGGCCATCAGCGCGATCTGCAGCGCGTCGGTGCCGGAGCTCACGCTCACGCAATGCGCCGCGCCACAGAAGGCGGCGAGCCGGCCTTCCAGCTCGGCCACTTCCGGGCCGAGAATATATTGGCCATGCGCCAGCACGGCGTCGAGCCGGGCGCGCAAGGCCGGGCCGATGCGGCCCTGCTGGGCTTTCAAATCAAGAAACGGGATCGGTGCGAGAGCGGTCATAAAGCGAGTCTTTAACCTGCCGTGCCGGAAACGGCGAGCCCCGCCTGATGCACGAATTCCGGCACCATGCGCGCGAGCGTGGCGGTGGCCGAGGCCGCGTCGCCGGCCTCGGCGGCGGTCTCGATGGTGCGGAGCGCCGCCGCCACCAGGCGCACATCGACCAGGCGCGGGGTGGCCATCAGCAGCCCCTCATGGCCGGTCGGCGCCGGCTGCTCGCTGCCGTGGAACAATTCCTCGTATAATTTTTCCCCGGGCCGCAACCCGGTGAAGCGGATCGCCACGTCCTCTTCCGGGCGCAGCCCGGCGAGGCGGATCATCTGCCGCGCGAGATCGACGATTTTCACCGGCGCACCCATGTCGAGCACGAAGATGCCGCCATCGGGCACGGCCTCGGCGCTGCTGCCGACCACGGAGGCCTGCAGCACCAGGCTGACCGCCTCGCGCACGGTCATGAAATAACGCTGCATGTCGGGATGCGTGACGGTGAGCGGGCCGCCCTGGGCGAGCTGGCGGCGGAACAGCGGCACCACCGAGCCGGTCGAGCCCAGCACGTTGCCGAAGCGCACGGTGACGCAGCGCATGGAAGCCCCACCATGCCGCGCCGCCACGTCCAGCCCCTGGCAGTACATTTCCGCCAGCCGCTTGGTCGCGCCCATCACCGAACTGGGATTCACCGCTTTGTCGGTCGAGATCAGCACCATCAGAGCCGCCCCACTGGCGGCCGCCGCATCGGCCACCGCGCGGGTGCCGAGCACATTTGTCTGCAACCCCTCCAAAGGATTGGCTTCGACAATCGGCACATGTTTCAACGCCGCGGCGTGGAATACGAGTTCGGGCTTGAACGCCTCGCACAGTGTTGCGAGCCGAGGGCGGTCACGCACATCCGCGATCACGGCGCGGCGCGGCACGTCCGGCGCCAGTTCGGTGACTTCGAGGTCGATCTGCCAGAGCGCATATTCGCTGTTGTCCAGCAGCATCAGCTCCGCCGGCGCGAATCCCGCGATCTGCCGCGCCAGCTCCGAACCGATGCTGCCCCCGGCCCCGGTGACGAGCACGCGCCGCCCGGCGACCAGCCGCGCCATGCCGGCGCGGTCCAATTTCACTTGCTGGCGGTTCAGCAGATCCTCGATGGCGATCGGCTGCAATTCGATTTTCTGGTCGGCCGGGGCGAGCCGGGTGAGGCTGGGGGCGCGCAGCACGCGGATGCCGAAACGCTCCGCCGCCGCCAGCAGCGCGCCGAGCGTGTCGCCGGCCAGCTCCGGCGCGGTGATGATCAGCAGGTCCGGCTTCTGCGGCAGGCGGTCGAGCGCCGCCTCGGCCTCCTCGACCGCGCCGAAAATATTCAGCCCCTGCACGCGGCGGCCGATATGGCGCGCGGAGAGCGCCATCAGCCCGACCATGCGGTAGGGGGCGGACCCGAGCCGGGAATAGGCGGTGAGGAACAATTCCGCCGTTTCCCCGCTGCCGACCAACGCGGCGCTCTGTGTCGCCTCCTGCTTTTCCGCCGGCGCCAGCCGGGCCAGCCGGTAGAGCAGCTTGGGGCCGCTCAACGCCATCACCAAGGTCAGGATCAGGATCACGGGGAAGGCGGCGGAGGGCATGGGCAGGCCGGCGCCGATCAGCAGCAGCACCAGCATCAGCCCCGTGACGGCGGCGGCGGCGCCGATCATCGCCAGGTCGCGAAAGGACACGAAACGCCAATGCAGGCGCGACAGGCCGAACGGCACCCCGATCAGCCAGATCGCCACCGCACCGGCCAGGGGCAGAAGCGCCGGCGAGGGGAAGGGATGCGCCGGATTGGCGAGCCAGAAACTGACGGCAACGCCCAGCGCGGCAAGCACGCCGTCCAGCACGATGTTAAGGGCGATACGGGTGGTAAGGTCGAACCGTCGGCGCTGCGTCATAAGCGGCTTATAGCCCGGCGTCGCGCCGCGCCGTAAGGGCGGCGCGCGTCATTCCCGCCCGGCCTGGTCCTTGCGGCTCGCCACGACCTGGATCGCCCGCAGCGAGGCCGTGGCGTCTGCCAGCGCGCAATCCTCGCCGGGCGCCACTTCCACGATCACGGGGTGGTTCGTGAAGGCGCCCAGGATCCGGATGTCGTGTGTATCGGTGAAATTCTTGTCGAAGCGCAGGGTGAATCCGCTGACATTGGCCGACTGCCCCTTGGTTCCGACAAACCCGCCATCGGCGGCCCATTCGGTCCAGCTTCCGTCCTGCAGACGCGCCCGGTAGGACAGGTCGGCCATCGCCTCGTCCGGGATATGGATGCTGAATCCCTGGATGTTCCGCAGCAGATCCGGTGGGCAGGCCACGCAGGAGTCTTGCACGACGTCGCCGACAAAGCCGACATGGGCGGTGATCGAGACGGGAACCGCCGTGCGGCTCGTGTCGGTCTCCGTGAGCGACACGTTGGTGGTCCGGACCTGGACCTGCTTTTCCAGCAGGCAGAGATGCTTGACGAACGTGATCGCGAACACCGAGCGGCCATAGGTGCGCAGGAACGCGTCTTCCTCGGCGGTAATGTCGAGATAATTGTCGGCGACACGGTAATCGACCAGGCGCTTCAGATATTCGACGCAGGAGAATGCCGCGCGGCCGCGATAATTGGCCACGTAGGGGCCGTAATTCGTCTCCAGATCCTCAACGACGTAGATGCCGCCATCCTTGAGAAAAGGGAACAACGTACGGAGCGTGGTGATCTGGTGGTCCCAGATATGCGAGCCATCGTCGATGATGATGTCGAACGGGCCGTGCCGGACGCCGAGCCGGACCAAATCCTCCAGGTTGGACTGGTCGATGATCTCGATCTCCACCCGGCCGCCTGCGAACCGTCGTGTGGTCTCGTCGATGTCGGCGCCGACGATCCTGCTGTTGGGGAAATATTCCTCCCAAACTTTCAGCGACGCGCCGTTGAAAACGCCGACTTCCAAAATCTTCAGGGGCTCGTTCCGCAGGTGGCGGAAGAAGCGCTCATAAACGCGCAGATAGTCGTGGTAGACGCTGGATTTATCGGTGCCGAATTTCCGGCCGATTGCATCGAGTTCGCTGGGAAGGCTGGCCATGGCGTGCAGTCCTAGAAGAAGGGAACAGGCCGATCATAGCAGCGTTCCATCTTGTTACAATGGATTCGACAACCTGAGCGTGTATCTCCGCTGTGCCGTCGCCGATTAAGAGAGCCCCGCCGGAGGCGCTAGCCGAGCCAGAACGTGCCTTCGACCTCGACCGCCGCGTCCAGCGGCAGGGAGGCGACGCCGATGGTGGAGCGCGCATGCCGCCCGGTTTCGCCGAACACCGCCACGGCGAGATCGGAGGCGCCGTTCATCACCACCGCATGCTGGGAGAAGTCCGGCGCCGCGGCGATGAAGCCGCCGAGACGCACGACCTTGGTGACGCTCGCCAGCCCGCCCGGCAGGGCGGCCTGCAATTGCGCCAGAATATTGATCAGGCAGAGCCGGGCGGCATGCTGGCCTTCATCCAGGCTCACCCCCTGGCCGAGCTTGCCCGTCACGGCGACCTTGCCGTCGATCGCCGGCAATTGGCCGCTGACGGTGACGAGATGGCCGGCGATGGTGACCGGAACATAGGTGGCCACGGGGGGCATCGGCGCGGGCAAAGTGATGCCGAGCGCGGCCAGACGGTCGAGGATTGTCATGCGTTGCTCACAAGCTTGAGGTTGCGGCGGCGTTCGCGCGGCGCCGGGGCGGGCAGGTCGAGCGGCAGCAGCGGCGCACGCTCGGCGGCGCCGTCGCCCACCGTATCGGCGGCTTCGGGGGTCGCAGGCGCGAGATTGGTCTGGCCGAGATAATTCACCGCCAGATTGCGGAAGACATAGTCGATCATCGAGGTGGCCTGCAGCACCGCCGGGTCTCCCTCGACCGCGCCGGCCGGGCCGAAGCGGGTGAAAGTGAAGGCTTCCACGTAATCCTCGAGATTGACGCCATGCTGGAGGCCGATGCTGACGGCGATGGCGAATGCGTCCATCAGGCCGCGGAAGGCCGAGCCCTCTTTGTGCAGGGCGACGAAAATCTCGCCCAGCCGGCCATTGGCGTATTCGCCGGTCGAAAGGAACAGCTTGTGGCCGCCGACGCTGACTTTCTGCGTATAGCCGCTGCGGCGGGGGGGCAGCGCCTCGCGTTGGCTGGCGCGGCGCGCCGGCATGGGCGCAGCGGGGCGTTCTGGCATCTGCGCCACCAGCGGCGCCAGCGCGTCATGCATGGCCAGATGCGCGGCCGGGCGCGGCGCCGCGAACAGGCTGTCGCCGCCCAGCATCCGCGTCAGCGCGGCCTCGGCGGAGAGGCCCTGGGCGCTGAGTTTCTGCGTCGCCCACTGGGCCATCCGCCCGTCGGCGTCCAGCGCGGACAAAGCCGGTGCGAAATTGCGGATTTCCGCGCCGAGCAGTGCCTCGACAGCGGGATCCGCGGTGAAACCGAGCAGGCTCTCATGCCGGCGGTGGCCGAGCGCGGCCGCCGCGTCCTGCGCCGCCAGGGCGGCGGCGCGCAAGCCGGGCACCGCACAGCCGACGGGCAAAGCAGGGCGCGACATAGCGTGGCCCAAGGCGGTACCGCGGAACGCGGCGGAGGCGCAGTCCGCGGCGGCGCTCATCAGCGCAATGAGGGTCACCGCAACGTCCTGCGCCGGCGTGGAGTCATAATCCAGGCCGAGCCGGGCGAGGAACAAATTCAGGTCGGTGAAGCCGAGCGCCAGGCGGGGCGCCGCCGGGGCGGCGAGGGTGAGTGCGGTGACGGCGAGGCGCACGGCGGCGGCGAAGCCGGCCGCGTCGAACCCGCCGGCCTCATCGAGGAAGCCATTCGGATTGAGGGTGAAACCGGGCAAAGCGGACGCCTTGTTGGCCCAGATCGCGGCATCCGGCGCGCCGCGTCGGGCGGCGAGCAGCGCGTGCAGCTCGTCGCCGAGCGTGGCGGGAAGGCCGGCGGTGGCGGCGCGCGCGGCGATCGGCGCGATCCAGCTTTCCGCGGCCAGAGCGATATCGAGCCGCTTCGCGCCGGGCAGCAGGGCGGCGAGCGCGTCGGCGGCGGCGCTACCCCAGGCGGCGGGAAGTTTGACGGCGACCGACGGAGCGTCGGGGTCGGCCTGTGCGGTAAACACCGCCTGCCGGATGCCATGCCAGGATTTATGCGTCTTGTGCGGTCCCATGTCCGGGAACTTAAGCGGAACTGCGTCTTAGGGAAAGTGTATGTTGTGGTTAAACGGCGGGGTGACCACAAAATCCTGTGGATAGTCGAAAAAAATTCCAGCGATGGACCAGAGCGCCGCCATCTCCTATATCCGTGGCCATGAGCATCTCAAAAGCCGACGCCAAAGTCTCGATCAGCCAGCTCGGCGGGATTAGCGGGTTTCTGCGCAATCCCGGCCTGTTCCTCTTCACGCTGCGCCGCGGCTTCTATGTGGGGCAGGATGCGCTGGGCAACAGATATTTTGAACGCCCCGGCCGCCAGAGAGGCGGGCGTACGATGCGCTGGGTGGTCTATGCTGGCGTGCCGGAGGCTTCCACGGTGGGGCCGGAATGGCATGCCTGGCTGCACCATCTCACCGATGAGCCGTTGCCGAGCAGCGGCCGCAAACCTTGGCAGAAGCCGCATCAGCCGAATCTGACCGGCACGCAAGCCAGCTACCGTCCGGCCGGGCACGATTATTCCGGCGGCAAGCGCGCCGCCGCGGCGGCGGATTACGAGGCCTGGACGCCGGATCAAGGCTGATGGCGCGGAGGCTCCCGGAAACCCTGACCGGTTTCGCCGTGATCGTCGCTGCATTGGCCTTTCTGGGTTATGCGCTGAACCGCACCGGTGCCGTGACCACCGGTGGCTATGAGTTGCAGGCACAATTTTCCAGCATCGGCGGACTCACCGTTGGCTCGGACGTGAAGATTGGCGGTGTCGTGGTCGGCCACGTCGCCGACGAGCATCTCGACCCGAATACTTATGCCGCGGTGGTGCGGCTGGCGATGAATGACGACATCAAAATCCCGCAGGACAGCAGCGCCTCGATCGCCAGCCAGGGGCTGCTTGGCGGCGATTATGTCGCGATCTCGCCCGGCGGCTCGAACACCATGTTGGCGCCAGGACAAGCCTTTACGGTGACACAGTCGGCGATCAACCTCGAGGACCTGCTCGGTAAATTCATTTTTTCGATGGGCGGCAGTTCCGGCAGCAGCGGCAAGTCCGGCGCCGGGGCGCAAGCTCCCGCACCGTCGGGGACCCATTAATCATGCGCCTCTCATTTGTGGTGGCCTTGCTGGTGCCATTGGGTGCGCCTGCCTGGGCGCAGGTGCAGGACAACGGCAATTCGGTGATCGCGGTGCCGCTGGCGCCCCCGATCGTCGCCGCGCCGCCCGCGCCGGTGACGCCGGCGGCACCGGTCGCCCCGCCGCCGCCGGGGCTGGTGCAGACGCCCGTGCCGCCGCCGGCAGCGGTGCCCGCACCCGTGCCGTCCACCCCAGCGCCGGAAACGGCCGTACCGGGCATGGGGCCGACGCCGGCCCCATCCGTGCCGGGCGCACCGGCCGGGGCGGCGCCCGGCACAACGGCGACAACCGGCGCGCCCGCTGCGTCACCGCCGCCCGATGCTCTGCCCGTGATCCCGAATGATTGGGTGCCGGGCACGAAGGTGACGCTCGGCGTGCTCAACGAGGTTGATGGCGGCACGTCGGAGGTGAGCATTCCCGTCGGCGGGCAAAGCCAGATCGGCGATCTGCAGGTCAGCGTGCAGGCGTGCGATACGCGGCCGCCGACCGAGCTGCCGGATGCCGCGATTTTCCTCACCGTGACCCAGGAGGCCGGCAGCAATGCGGGCGCCACGCTCTATCGCGGCTGGATGCTGCGTTCGGAGCCGGGCGCCACGGTGGTGGGGGACGCCAGCGAAACCTTCAGAGTCGTCGGCTGCTCCTGACGCCTTGGTAAGGGGCGTTGGCATTGGCGCCCTGGGCCTCGGGCAGCAAGCGCTTTTGTGCCGCTTTTGATCGGAGGCGGCCGCCGTTTTGTGCAAAAAATGTTGCTAAACATGGCGATAAATTCATTCGTTAGACTTTCGCGATGAATTGTGACATTTTTGCTACAGAGAATTCGAAAGGCCGAACGGACCCTTTCCCCAACCCGTGCCTGTCGCCAGATAGCGGCCCGGGCCCGCTCGCACCCGAATGCGCCCGTCGACTATTTGAGGAGTCTGATTGATGAAGTTCCGTAATGCCTTGCTTGCCGCGACCGTCATGGCCGCACCGGTCGTGTTTTCGCACGTGGCCAGCGCGCAGCCCGTCACGGGCCCGTATGTCAGCCTGGGGGCTGGCTACAACATGGAAAGCAGCCAGAAGGCGAAGAATCTGATCACCCACGGCCATGTGAGCGGAGACACCGCGCGCATCTATACCAATAACGGCTACGACGTGACCGGCGCCGTCGGGTACGGGTTCGGGAATGGCTTCCGTGCAGAACTCGAAGGCGATTTCATGAAAAACGGCTTCGACAAGATGCGTGTCGGCGGCACCGACTTTGCCAGCGGCGGCCACGAAGGGCGTTACGGTGCGTTTGCCAATGCCTATTACGATTTCAACGTCGGTCTGCCTTACCTCTACCCGTACCTGGGCGCCGGCATCGGCTGGCAGGAATCCGCTTTCAATGACCTCAATGCAGGTCCCTTCAGCTTCAACAAGACCCGGGGCGCGCTGGCCTACCAGGGCATCGCCGGTCTGTCCTTCCCGATCAGCGCCGTGCCGGGCCTGTCGGCGACGCTGGAATACCGTTTCGTCGCGCTTGCCGATTCCCGCAAATATAACGGCGCCTTCGAAGGCATGCCGTCGGGCATGAAGGTTGGTTCGGAATACAACAACCAGATCAATGTCGGCCTGCGCTACCAGCTGTTCACCCCGGCGCCCGTGCCGCCGGCGCCGGCCCCTGTGGCGGCCCCGGTTGCGGCCCCGGCCCCGGCCCCGGCGCAGACCTATCTCGTGTTCTTCGACTGGAACCAGTACAACCTGACTTCGCGCGCCTTGCAGGTTGTTTCGCAGGCCGCCACGGCCAGCCACAGCCAGAACGTCACCACGCTGAACGTGTCCGGCTACACCGACACGTCCGGCACGCCGCAATATAATCAGGGCCTGTCGATGCGCCGCGCCCAGGCCGTCGCGGCGCAGCTGGTGGTCGATGGCGTGGCGAAGTCGGAGATCGAGATCCACGCTTATGGCGATACGCATCTCCTGGTGCCGACCGGTCCCGGCGTGCGCGAGCCGCAGAACCGTCGCGTCGAGATCGTGCTGCAGTAAAAATCTTCGCGCGTGCAAAGGCCCCGGCGGGAAACCGCCGGGGCTTTTTTATTGCGCGCGATATGGCTTGAAATGGCTCGTGGGAACGAGGCTAGATCGCCAGGGCCTCCAAAAGCGGCCCGAGGTTTTGCGCGTGTTGGCGCCAGCGCCCGGCGGAACTGCGATAGACCGGCTTGCGCACCTGGTTGACGCTCGCCGTGCGCACGGGGCGTTCGGTACGGTGGAATTCCAGGCAGGCCGGGTCCCAAGGCAAGCTGAGCCAATCCAATAGGCGGCGGGTCTCGCTTTCGAGATCCGCCACCACCGCTTCGTAATCGACTTCGTAAAAATATGTCGCCGGCAGCACGGTGCGCCAATGCGCGGCGAGCGCCCGATAGTCCCGATGGTAACGGCCGAGCTCGGCCTGGTCGTAGGAGAAAAGCTGTCCGCTGCTGAACAGCTTGCTGTAGCAGGAGAGGCAAGTATCCACCGGGTCGCGGCGGCAATGGATGATGCGTGCCTCGGGCAGGATCAGGCGGATGAGCCCGGAATAAAAGAAATTGGCCGGCATCTTGTCCACGACATGGCGCTTCCCCGGCCCGAGGGCCGCAATGGCTTCGAGATAGGCGGCGCCGAGCGGCGCGAGCTGCGCCGGTGCGATGGCTCCGGGGAAGTCGCCGAGCTGGCTGGCCAGCTTCTGGATATGAGGCAGCTCCCCGGCGCCATGAATGTCCGGATGCGAGGCAAGGATCTGCTCGACCAGCGTGGTCCCGGAGCGGGGCATGCCGACCACAAAGATCGGCCGGGAGGAGGCCGCCCCCCGACCGGCCAGGCGTTCCAGCAGCGCTGCAGGGAAATACTCGGCGATCTTCGCCATCCATCGGCCGGTGGCGTCGGCATCGTAGGCGATCAGGGCCCTTTTCATGCGGTTGCCCCGGTCGAAATGTACGAACGCGCGGTCGGACTCGCCAAGGTCCAGAAACACTTTGCCCAACGCGAAATGCAGCATGATCTGGTCGGCCGGCGATACGGCGCCAGAGGCGAGCAAAGCCTGCATGGCCGCAATGGCAGGATCGTCCGCGGCGGAGCGGACGAGGTCGACCCGGTTGAACCAGGCCGAGGCCGAGCGCGGGAACAGTTTTACGGCGTGCTCGAAAAGAGCTTCGGCCTGGTCCGCCTGCCCACGCTCCATCAGCAGAACGGCACGGTTGACCAGAGTTTGTTCAGCGACGGGGCCCGGTAAAGACGCCGCACGCTCATAGGCGGCGAGAGCCTCGTCGAAACGTCCCAATTCTCGCAGGACATTGCCAAGATTGGCGTGGGCCGTGGCGAAATCCGGGTTGCAACGGATGGCGGTGCAGCAGGCTGTGACCGCGTCATCGAGACGGCCCAGGGCCTGCAGGGCGCTGCCCAGATTTGCATGAGCCTCGGCGAAATCCGGATTGCAGCTTATGGCATGTTCGTAGGCGGCAATGGCCTCGTCGAGACGCCCCAGGGTTTGCAGCGCACTTCCCAGGTTGGCGTGAGCCCGGGCGTAGCCGGGCTTGAGACGGATGGCTGCGTTGCAGGCGGTCACTGCCTCGTCGAGGCGACCCAACTCTTTGAAAACACTGCCGAGGTTGGAGTAGGCTTCGGCGAGGTCGGGTTTATGGCGGAGCGCGTTGTTGTAGGCGGCAACCGCCTCGTCGAGACGGCTCAAGGCCTGCAAGGCAGTGCCCAGATTGGCATGAGCCTGGGCATAGTCAGGCTTGAAGCGGAGGGCCTCCTGATAGGCGGCAACGGCGTCATCAAGGCGCCCCAGGGCTTTCAGTACGTTGCCGAGATTGTAATGAGCCTCGACGAAATCGGGTTTGGCGACAATGGCTTGCGTGTAGGCGGCAGCCGCGCCATCGAGCTGCCCCAGCTTCTGCAGGGCGTTGCCCAGGCTGGCATGATAGATTGCGGCCGTTGGGTCGATCTGAATTGCCTTGGAAATGATCTCGACAGCTTCCTGGTGTTTCCCGGCCTGATCGGCGATCACGCCGAGCAAATGTCGGGCGTCGGCATGACGGGCGTCCAGCTTCAGCACTTCACGGTAGAACCGCTCGGCCTCGGCCAATTGACCGGCCTGATGATGCCGAAGACCTGCTTCTAACATCGCGCTTTGGCTTGATGACACGGGCGGAGGCGGTGTCGGAAGCGTCTTGGCTTGCGCGCGCCGCTGTTTTCGGTTCGGTCCCATATTCCACTCGTCTTCTGCCCGACAGCAATATGTGCTCGCCAGGCCGGAAGCTAGAGCATGAACATGAGCTTTTGCTCGTTTGGCCGGTGCCGGTTCCAACGGCACCGGCCCAAAGCAGCAAAAGTTTTGGGGCTGTCCCAGATCCTGAGCGGATCTAGGATGGTGTTATGGACCTAAGGTACTGTCGTTTAACGGAAAAACA
>Ga0310813_10000177_pt1 | contig 47522 bp, 39 predicted proteins | sample YN3metagenome_FD_203086 | JGI IMG/M metagenome (GOLD analysis project Ga0310813, IMG submission 203086) | Soil microbial communities from experimental microcosm in Duke University, North Carolina, United States - YN3 | ecosystem: Engineered > Artificial ecosystem > Soil microcosm > Unclassified...
CTGATCTCGTTCCTCATGATGTTCAACAAGGACGTGGATCGTCCTTGGAAGCCGTACCAGAAGCAGTTCGCCGAGATGGACTTCGAGAAGCTCTGGGTCGACATGAACCGCCTCGAGGACGAGAAGGCGAAGCACGACACGGCGATCGGGGCGCTCGACAACAAGTTCACTCAGTTCTACGGGAAGTTCGAGACGCCCCTGGAGCTGCCGGCCGACACCTTCGGCCCGCCTCCCACAAAGGTGGGGGACCTCGACAAGAAGCTGGGCTTCAGCTACGACAAGGTCCATGTGATCGTCGACCCCGAGGTGAAGGACAAGAAGATCCACGAGAAGAAGCCGTTCGTCGTGGAGAAGGAGAAGATTCGCGGCGAGCTCTACGCCCGGACCCAGGCGATGAACTTCGCCAAGGACGACCAGGGCGCCGCGCGCTTCCGCTACGAGGACTCGAAGCACCATTACGAGGAGGCGCTGAAGTCGGGTTCCGACCGCAAGGGCTTCTACGAGCACGAGTTCGAGCAGGAGAAGAAGGAGTACGCCAAGGTCCTGCAGAAGGTCGCGGACGAAAAGGCCCGCTACGACGAGCTCCAGAAGTGGGACGAGTTCTACACGGAATTCGCCGCGCAGCTCGAGATGAAGGCGTCGCCGGTCTGGAGCGGCCGGACCATCGACGAGCTGAAGAAGGACCGCGTGGCGATCGTCAAGGACTTCGAGGAGAAGAAGAACCGCTTCGAGAAGGAGCGGCCCAGCTTCGCCAATACGGTCCGGAACGCGCCCGGCGCCGACTTCTTCGCGCCGACCCTCAAGGTCAAGCAGCACATCCTGCTCGACCTGAAGGACCAGCTGAACTTCGCGCAGGTCACGAAGGTCGACCGTTGCGACACCTGCCACGTGGGCATCGGAAACCCGACCTACCAGGTGCGGGTGAACGAGGAGCTGAAGGACAGCGACGAGAATAAGGTTGTCTTCAAGGACCAGACCCTGCAGGACTTCGTCGCCCACGCGCGCGGCAAGGTCGAGCCCGACAAGTGCCCGATCTGCAAGGGCCACACGGGCAAGGAGCTCAAGCAGCCCCTGACCCCGCACAAGAGCTGGGAGAGCGACGACGCCATCAAGTTCACCAAGGTCTTCATGGCGCACCCGAGGCTCGACCTCTTCGTCAACGACGCCTCGAAGCATCCCATCGACAAGATCGGCTGCACGATCTGCCATGAGGGCGACGGCCGCGACACGGACTTCACCCGCGTCGTCCACATCCCGAACTCGAAGGATCAGGGCCGGGACTGGCGCCGCCGCCACGGCACGCCGTACGGCGAGGAGCTCTACAACTGGAACTACCGCGAGCTCTGGGACCTGCCGATGTTCCCCAGCAAGTACGTGCAGGCCTCCTGCCGCCGCTGCCACACGGACGCGGTCGAGCTGGACGGCGGCGAGAAGTACATCGAGGGCATGAAGCTGGTGGAGCGCGTGGGCTGCTACGGCTGCCACCGCATGGACACCTACCAGATCCTCGACAAGGACCTCAAGAACCCGAACATCGACGCCAACCGGAAGAACCGCCGCCCGGGCCCGCCGCTGCTGCGGATCGCGACGAAGGTCACTCCCGAGTGGGCCTCCAAGTGGGTGCTGGCGCCGCGCGAGTTCCGCCCGACCACCCGGATGCCGCACTTCTTCGGCCAGTCGAACACCCGCGAGACGGTGAACGGCAAGCCGTACCCGGTGGAGGAGAAGAACGGCGTCCGCCGCTCGCCGGTGGACGACACCATCGTGGGCTCGATCGTGAAGTACGTCTGGACCCTGTCCGACACGACGCCTGATCCCGCGCCGCCCGCCCTCAAGGGCGACGCGATCAAGGGCGAGATCATCGTGAAGTCGGTCGGATGCATCGCCTGCCACAAGCTCGTCGAGACGCCGCTCGCCGTCTTCCAGGACGAAGAGGGGAAGCCCGCCAAGCGGAGCCGCTTCCTCGAGGAGTTCGCCCCGACGCTCTTCGGCGTCGGCAGCAAGATGAACAAGGCGTGGCTCTACGCCTGGGTGCGCAATCCGAAGTCGCACTTCAAAGAGAGCAACATGCCGAACCTGCGGCTTTCGGAACAGGAAGCCACGGACGTCGTGGAATACCTCATGACCTTGAAGAAGCCCGACTGGGAGAAGACCCCCGGGCCCGAGGTGAACCCGGCGATCGTCGACGACCTGATCCGCGAGTTCCTCCGCAAGTCGATGTCCGACTTCGACGTCGAGCAGCTGGTGACCGGCAAGACGGCGAGCAAGTACTACGAGGAGCTGGCGTCGCCCGACGGCAAGGTCAAGTGGCTCGGCCGGAAGATGGTCAAGAACTTCGGCTGCTACTCCTGCCATCAGCTCAAGACCGAGATGAAGGGCCAGGAGGTCGTCTTCGACTGGCAGGCCGAGGAAGGCATCGGCGTCGAGCTGACGGGCTCGCAGCCCTGGGGCTCGAAGCACCACGACAAGCTGGACTACGGGTTCACCGAGGACGACGGGGTGAACCATCACGGCGTGACCTTCGAGCACGGCTTCACCAAGAAGTCCATCACGGTGACGGTGGAACCCACGCGCCAGGACTGGCTGGAGCACAAGCTCGCGAACCCGCGCGTCTTCGACGGCGGGAAGATGTCGTCGAAGCCCTGGGACGAGCTGCTCCGCATGCCCAACTTCGGCCTCAACGACCGCGAGATTGAGTCGATCGCAACCTTCATCCAGTCGTTCACCGACCATGCCGTGGCCGGCCTGGTCGACGGCGCCAAGAAGCGTCCGACGGGCGAGGAGATGGCGAAGTACCGCGGCGACCGCGTCGTGCGGGAGAACAACTGCCGCGCCTGCCACCGCCTCTCGCTCGACACGTTCGTGATCGACTGGGCGCGCGAGGAGAACGGCAAGGCCAAGCGCTCCCCGGAGGAAGTGGAAGGTCGCTTCGGTCGCGAGGAGCCGGCGGACGTGACGGAGGGCAATCTCCGCAAGTGGAAGCTGCTCGGCGAGAAGGAAGACCTGAAGGCCAGCGGCAAGAAGCTCTACACGTTCAGCTGGACCACGGACCACCGGACCCTGAAGATGTCAGGCGCGGTCAACCCCGACTCGAAGTACATCTACTTCGACGGCCACGACCGCTACTACCTCGACGTGCAGGGCGGCGAGGTCAAGGCGAAGCGCCCCGTGCTCCAGTACCACCCGCAGGACGGCGGCGAGATCCTCGCCGAGCTCCGCAAGTTCAAGCGCGATCTCAGCGAGGCGAACGGGCCGTACGCGGCGAAGCCTTACGAGCCCTACACGGACTTCATGGACGTCGGCAACGAGGGCGAGTTCGAGACCCGCTATCCGCCGATGCTGCGGAGCCAGGGCGTGAAGACGCAGACCGACTGGCTCTTCCGCTTCCTGAAGGCGCCGTACCCGATCCGGCCGACGCTGCAGCCCATCTACCCGGGCATGAAGGCGCTGCCGGACGTAAACCTGCGGATGCCGACCTTCGACTTCGCGGACGAGGAGGCGAACTCACTCGTGCGCTGGTTCGCGGTGCGCGATCAGCTGCACGGCGTCGACGGCTATCCGTCCACGGAGTTCCCGGAGCGCGAGGCCGACTTCCTGAACGCACGGAAGGCGGCGCACGAGGCGGTGGGGGCCGTGGTCAAGGACCAGAACACCGGCTGCGCGGGCTGCCACTACATCTCCGGCCAGGCGCCCCCGGGCGCGGTGCTGAAGCACGCGCCGGACCTGTCGATCGTCCAGGAGCGCCTCCGTCCGCGCTGGATGTACGAGTGGCAGGCGGACCCCTCGCAGATTTATCCTGGTACTACGATGACCCAGTACGATTTCAAGCCGCTCTTCAAGAAGTCCAACAAAGACGACGCGAGCGCGCAACGGGACGGCGTCCATGCTGCGGTGGAATATCTGCTGAATTTCGGGAAATTCAGCTCGAAGAGTTCGAAATAGAGGATATTGGGAGGCGATCTGATGCTGAAGTCGAAGATGTCGGTGGTCCTGACGATGGCGGCCGCGCTCGGCCTGGGCGGCTCGCTCATCATGGCGTGCGGCGACGACAAGCCCAGCACGCCGGTCAACAACGTGAAGGTTTCCGAAACGCCCGCGAAGGTGGAAGCCCCGGCGAAGGTCGAGGCCCCCGCGGCGCCCAAGGTCGAGGCCTTCGTGCCCATCAAGGGCGCGTCGATCTCCGGCCAGGTCAAGATCAAGGGCGACGTCAAGAAGCGCAAGAAGATCAAGATGGACGCGGATCCCAAGTGCGCCGCGATGCACGCCGAGCCGCCCCTGACCGAGGACATCGTCGTGGACGGCGAGGGCAACGTGCAGTGGGCGTTCGTGTACGTGAAGAAGGGCGCCGAGGGCAAGAAGCCCACGGACGCGCAGCCGGGCGCCGTGATCAACCAGGTGGGCTGCCACTACGAGCCGCACGTCCTGGGCGTCGTGGTCGGGCAGGAACTGACGATCAAGAACAGCGATGACCTGCTCCACAACATCCACGCGCTGCCGTTCTCGAACAAGGAGTTCAACTTCGGCCAGCCCACGAAGGGCCTGGAGGAGAAGAAGACCTTCACGACCCAGGAAGTCATGGTGAAGGTGAAGTGCGACGTGCACCCCTGGATGAGCGCCTGGATCGGCGTGCTCGACCACGGCTTCTTCGCCGTGACGGGCGCCGACGGCAAGTTCGCCATCCCGGGCGGCCTGCCCGACGGCAAGTACACCGTCGAGGTCTGGCACGAGGGCTACAAGAGCGTCAGCGCCGACGTCGACGTCAAGGGCGGCGCGGGCACGCAGTCCTTCGAGCTCACGGAGAAGAAGGAGTAGTTCGTCTCAGGCTTTCCAAAGCGGCCCTGGTCGCGAGACCGGGGCCGCTTTTTTTTATCGCCCGAGCGTGCGCCAAGTTGTCCCAGTACGCTCAGTTCGTACAGTACATTCTGAACCTTCTCCCTCAATTGCCGCCGAATTGACGCGGCCGCGGCCTTGCTCTCCCGCTCCCAGGGGTTCGACCGGATCGAGCGACTCGATCGGTTCATTCCCGGAGGGACTGTTCGGGCCCGATCCCCAGCGCACGACCCAGGTCGCCCCAGGGAGGTGCAACGTGGTCAAAGCCCTGCTGGGCATCCTGCTCCTGCTCCCCGCGGCGGCGGACGAGACTTTCACGGTGAGCGGCACGGTGAAGTTTGACGGCCCGGTACCGCCCGTCAAAACGAACAAGGCCGTCATGGACGATCCCGCCTGCTGCAAGTTCCATCCCCAGGCGCCCGCCAAAGACGACCTCGTGGTCGATGCCTCAGGCGGGGTGAAGTGGACCTTCGTCTACGTGAAGAAAGGCCTGGAGGGAAAGACATTCGAGCCGCCGGCGCAGCCGGTGCAGATCGACCAGGTTGGCTGTCTCTATACGCCCCACGTGTTCGGCGTCATGGTCGGCCAGGAAATCCAGATCCGCAACAGCGATCCGATCATGCACAACACCCACGGCCTGACGTTCGGCGCCAACAAGGAGTTCAATCGCGCCCAGATCCAGGGCCAGATCGACCGTTACAAGATGCCCTTTCCGGAGCTTGGGTACCTGATCAAGTGCGACGTCCATCCCTGGATGAGGAGCTGGGCCTGCGTGGTGGACAGCCCCCATCACGCGGTCACCAACGCCGAAGGGAAGTTCGAGATCAAGAACCTCCCCGCGGGGAAGTACACGCTGGGACTCTGGCACGAGGGGCTGCAGACGCTGGACGGGAAGAATGAGATCGAGGTCGAGGCCAAGGCCGGCCAGACGGTCAATGTCGTCCTGAAGAAGAAGTGAACGTTCGACGGCTTGCGTTGCTCCTTTGGGTGCTCGGGGCGTGCTCCGCGCGGCCGCAGGCGCCGTCGGAGCCGTCCCCGGCCGTCGTCCGCGGGACGGTGACGTTCCGGGGCGTCCCTCCCAAGCCGAGAGTCTTCCGGGCTAACGGCATCCCTGGCTTCCCTCCGGGCGGGATCCCCAGGGACGACCTGGTCCTGGATCGTGATCTCCATGTCCGTTGGGCGTTCGTCTACGTGAAGAAGGGCCTGGAGGCTCGGAGATTCCCGTCGCCCACGACGCCGGTCGTGCTGCAGCAGGTCGGCCTGATTTACGAGCCTCACGTGCTGGGCGTGCAGTCGGGACAGCCCCTGCTGATCCAGAATCTCGACCGCCAGTTGCACGTGGCTCATCCAATCCCTTTCGTCAATCCGTTCTTCGGAAGATCGATGCCTCCGCCGACGCGGGAGACATTCCGGTTCACCCAACCGGAAATCGCGATCGCCGTGAAATGCGACGTTCATCCGTGGATGAAGGCGTGGGTCGGGGTCGTCGAGCATCCGTTCTTTTCGGTGACGGATGAACAGGGGAAATTCGAACTCATAAATGTGCCGGCGGGTAAGTACACAGTAGGGGTCTGGCATGAGCGCCTGACCTTCGAGGATCGGGAAATCGTGGTCACCGGGGACACGACGATGGAGTTCACCGGAGTCCTGAAGTGAAGCGGACGGGCGCGATTCTGGTCCTGGTGCTGCTGCTCGGCCTCGCGGTCCTTCTCCATCGCACGCCGAGGGCTGAGGGGCCGCGACGGTCGCCGAGGCCGGAGGTCGCCGCCGCGCTGCCGCCGGAGCCCGGGCCGGCCGCCGTCGCCGCGCCCGAGCCCCCGCCTCCGCAGGAGCCTCCGCGGCCTCGTCCGCCCGTCCCGCCTTCCGTGCGGCCCCCCGAGCTGTCGCCGGTCTACAACCTGCCGGGCAACGCCATCCTCCGGGGGTCGGTGAAGATCCTCGGCGAGCCGCCTCCCCGAAAGAAGATCCGGATGCTCTCCGACCCGAAGTGCGTGGAGAAGCACCCGAGCGAGGTCCTCAAGGACGATCTCGTCGTCGACCGCGACGGCGGCGTGAAGTGGGCCTTCGTCTACATCGCCTCCGGCATCAACAACCAGCCGCCGAAGGAGCCGCTGCCGCCGCTCCTCCTCGACCAGGTGGGCTGCATGTTCGAGCCGCACATGCTGGGCATCCGCACGGGGCAGCCGCTCAACATCTACAACACCGACGGCATCCTGCACCTCGCCCACAGCATCGCGACCGACAACCGCGAATTCAACTTCGGGATGACGCCGGACGAGCAGTGCCGGACCGTGACGTTCAGCCAGCGCGAGGTGATGGTGCGCCTCAAATGCGACATCCACCCCTGGATGGCGGCGTGGATCGGGGTGCTCGATCACCCGTACTTCTCGGTGACGAGCGGGACGGGGTCCTACGGCATCCCGAACCTGCCCGCGGGCCGCTACGTCGTGCAGGTCTGGCACGAGGTCTACGCGACGGTGACGCGCGAGGTCGACGTCCCGCCGGGCGCCGACGTCCTCCTGGACTTCATCCTCGACGCCCGAAAACAGTGAAGCGACCGGCCCTCGTCGTCCTGGTGCTGGCGCTGCTGATCGCGCTCGCGTTCCTGCGTCATCGCCAGGCTCGCGAGCCGGATCCGCGTGGTCTGCAGGCCCGCGCGGCGATTGTGGATGGGGCGCCGACCGGGGACGCGGGCGCGGCGTCGCTCGTCGTTGCTCCGGCCCCGGCTCCCGCGCTGCCGGGAACGATCCGGGGCGTCGTGAGGATCAACGGGCCCGTTCCCGCGAGGAAGAGTTACAGCACGGACGACGACCCTGACTGCGCCGCCATGCACGGAAAGAAGATCGTCTCGGATGAACTCGTCGTGGACCCCTACGGCAACATGCAGTGGGCGTTCGTCTACATCAAGTCGGGACTGACGGGAGCCGTGCCTCCGGCGCCCAGGACGCCGGTTCTCCTGGACCAGGTGTCCTGCGTGTTCACGCCCCACGTGAGCGGCGTTCGCGTCGGCCAGCCGCTCGTCGTGCTGAACAGCGACAGTCTCCTGCACACCGTTCATGCGCTCCCCTTCGGCAACAAGGAATTTAACCTCAACATGCCGAAAGGCTCCAGAGAGATCACCCGAACGTTCGGGCAGCCCGAGGTCATGATCAAGATCGTCTGTGATCTCCATCCGTGGATGTCCGCATGGATCGGGGTGCTCGATCATCCGTACTTCGGCGTCACGAACGCGGTCGGGTCCTACGTGATCCGGGACGTGCCGCCGGGGAACTACGAGGTCGAGGCCTGGCACGAGAAGTGCGGGCCGCGGAAGCTTCCGATTGCGGTCGCGCCGGGGCGCGAGTCGCTGCTCGACTTCGCGCTGGACGAGAAAACCAAGTAGCCTATAATAGCCCCCCTCATGAAGTACCTCTGGATCGTCTTCGTCGTCGTCGTCGCCTGCGCGGTCACCGGCGTCGTCGGCTTCTGGCTCCGGAAGAGCGGGAAGTACGAGAGGGTGCCGGACTTCGCGCTGGTCGAGCGCAGCGGGCAGCCGCTCGCCCGCAAGGACCTCCTGGGCCGCGTCTGGGTGGGCGAGTTCATCTTCACGCGCTGCGCCGGGTCCTGCCCGGTGATGATCTCGCGGATGATGACGCTCTACAAGGCGCTCCCGCAGGCGACCTACGTGTCGTTCACGGTCGACCCCGCCAACGACACGCCGGCCGTCCTGGCCGCCTACGCGAAGAACATGAGTCTGCCCGAGGAGTGGCTCTTCGCGACCGGGACCTACGAGCAGATCCAATCCCTCGCGAAGGATGGCTTCAAGCTGAGCATGGGGCCCGGCAGCTCCGCCGACGAGCCCATCATCCACAGCGACCGGCTCGTGATCGTCGACCGCTACGGGCGCCAGCGCGGCTCGTTCTCGACCTCGGACGCCGAGGGCATGGAGCGCCTGCGGGCGGAGCTGGCGCGGGTGCTGGCGGAGCCCGCCATCCCGGCCACGAAGCTGCCGGCCCTGAACGCGGGCCTGAACGGCGCGGCGGGGGTCCTGCTGATCCTCGGGCTGATCCTGATCAAGGCGAAGAAGCCCGGCGCCCACAAGGCGGCCATGCTGGCGGCGCTGGTGGCCTCGGCCCTCTTCCTGGTCAGCTACCTGACGGCCCACCACTTCCTGGGGTCGACCCCCTACAAGGGGCAGGGGACGCTCCGGACGGTCTATTTCGCGATCCTGATCAGCCACACGATCCTGGCAGCCCTGATCGTCCCTCTGGCGATGCTGACGGTCTACCGGGCCTTCCAGGAGGACTTCGCCCGCCACCGGGCGATCGCCTCCTGGACCTTCCCGATCTGGCTCTACGTGTCGGTGACGGGGGTCGTCATCTACTTCATGCTGTACTGAGTGGAGAAAGTAACCAGGTTGTTTTCTCCACCAGACTGCCAGCCTGACGCCCGCCGGACTGCCATCCGGCCACCCGTCCGGGGAGGGCGTTCGGCGCTCTTTCTAAATCCCTGAAATACATACGTTTGCGCTTGACAGGATCGCCGCCGACTGGCATACCTTTTGCACTCCCAAGCCGCACTGATTTCCCTATCTATGGAGGTTTGAGTCATGGCCCTGAAGCCCCTGCGCGATAAGGTCGTCGTCGAACGGAGCGAGGCGGAGCAGAAGACCGCCGGCGGCATCCTCCTGCCGGACACCGCCAAGGACAAGCCCAAGGAGGGCACGGTGGTCGCCGTGGGCCCCGGCCGGGTGCTCGAGAACGGCGAGGTGAAGGCCCTCGAAGTGAAGAAGGGCGATAAGGTCCTCTTCGGCGGCTACGCCGGATCCGAAGTGAAGGTTGACGGGAAAGACTACCTCATTCTGAGCGAGAACGAGATTCTCGCCGTGATCGGAAAGTAGAAGGAGAAGCCATGCCTGCCAAGAGAATTGCGTTCGACCAGGAAGCCCGCGAGGCCATCCGCCGCGGCGTGAAGCAGCTCGCCCGCGCGGTCAAGGTCACCCTCGGACCCCGCGGCCGCGCGGTGCTCCTCGAGAAGAAGTGGGGCGCGCCGATCGTCTCGGTCGACGGCGTCACCGTCGCGAAGGAGATCGAGCTCAAGGATCCCTACGAGAACATGGGCGCCCAGATGGTGAAGGAAGTCGCCTCGAAGACGAACGACGTCGCGGGCGACGGCACCACGAGCGCCACCGTCCTGGCCGAGGCGATCTTCGAGGAAGGCCTCAAGAACGTCACCGCCGGCGCGAACCCGATCGCGCTGAAGCGCGGCATCGACAAGGCCGTCGAGACCATCGTCGGCGAGCTCAAGCGGCTCTCGAAGGCGGTCAGCCTCGAGAAGACCGACGACGTCCGCAACGTCGGCACGATCGCGGCGGGCGGCGACCCCGACACCGGCAAGATGCTCGCCGAGGCGATGCAGAAGGTCGGCAAGGACGGCGTCATCACGGTCGAGGAAGGCAAGGGCCTCGAGACCTACGTCGAGTGGGTCGAGGGCATGCAGTTCGACAAGGGCTACCTCTCGCCCTACTTCGTCACCGAGCACGAGGAGATGAAGGCGACCCTGAAGGACTGCTACATCCTGATCCACGAGAAGAAGATCTCGGCGGTGAAGGACCTGATCCCCCTGCTCGAGAAGATCAACAAGACGGGCAAGCCCCTCCTGATCATCAGCGAGGACATCGAGGGCGACGCCCTGGCCACGCTGGTCGTGAACAAGCTGCGCGGCACGCTCAACATCTGCGCCGTCAAGGCGCCCGGCTACGGCGACCGCCGCAAGGCCATGATGGAGGACATCGCGGTCCTGACCGGCGGCAAGGCGATCTTCGAGGACCTCGGCATCGAGCTCGAGAAGGTCGACATCAGCCTGCTGGGCCGCGCCAAGAAGATCGTGGTCGAGAAGGAGAACACCACGATCGTCGAGGGCGCCGGCGACACCAAGGCCATCCAGGGCCGCATCGGCCAGATCCGCAAGGAGATCGAGACCACGACCTCCGACTACGACAAGGAGAAGCTCCAGGAGCGCCTGGCGAAGCTCGCCGGCGGCGTGGCGCAGATCAACGTCTGCGCGGCCACCGAGGTCGAGATGAAGGAGAAGAAGCTCCGCGTCGAGGACGCGCTGCACGCGACCCGCGCGGCCGTCGAAGAGGGCATCCTGCCCGGCGGCGGCGTGGCGCTGATCCGCGCATCCAAGGCGCTCGACAAGATCAAGCCGGTCAACGAGGACGAGAAGACGGGCATCGACATCATCCGGCGCGCCATCGAGGCTCCCATCCGGCAGATCGCCTCGAATTCCGGCGTCGACGGCGCGATCGTCATCGACCGGGTCCGTGAGGCCAAGGACACGAACTACGGCTTCAACGCGGACACCCTGGAGTACGGCGACATGCTGAAGTTCGGCGTCATCGATCCGACGAAGGTGGTGCGCAGCTCGCTCATGAACGCCGCGAGCGTGAGCTCCCTCCTGCTGACGACGGACGCGATCATCAGCGAGATCCCCGAGAAGAAGGAAGCCCCCAAGGCGGGCGGCGAGGGGATGGGCGACGAGTTCTAGACCCTGACGGGAACCAAGGAAACGCCCCGGTCGAAAGGCCGGGGCGTTTTTCTTTTCCCCCGCATCGGGTACAGTGGGGAGGTGAGGACCGTCCTGCTGGTCGTCCTGCTGTCGGGCTGCGCGGGTCCGACCCTGACGGAGGACGTCCTCCCGCCCGCCGAGAAATCGATCGTCGCGTTCCCGGACCGGGTCGAGGTCTTCCGGCTGACGGACGGCCCGATCTCGCCGGGCGGGCGCAAGCGCATCGAGTGGCAGGACTGGCCGACGAGCGGCGCCGCGCTCCTTGCGGACGCCGCGACCTCGCGCGAGCTCTCCGCGATCCTCTCGGACCCCCGCAGCTTCGCCCCCGGGCCGCCGCGCTCCTCCATCCCGCGGCCCGGCGTCAAACTCCGCTTCACGCGGAATGTGAGCTCCGTGGTCGCGATGCTCGCGTTCGACAGCAAGGGCGCAACCTTCTACGGGAGCGGCCAGCAGGCCAACTTCGACCCGAGCGCCCCCGAGCTCACCCGCCTCATCAAGCGGCTCTTCCCGGACGACGCCGTCATCCAGTCCCTCAAGTAGCGCGGTCCGCCTTGCTTCTGCCCGGTTCGGTGCTACACTCCCCACGCTGAGGGGGAAGAAAATGGTCTACGCCAGCCTGCCGTCGCGCAAAGCCACCACCCGCTGGCGCATCGCCGGCCATCACACGATCGCGTTCATGGACGGGCTGCGGCTCTTCGTGGGCATCGCGCTGATCATCGACGCGGCCCGCTCCTTCTTCACGCCCGACGCGTCGCTCCTCGGGGTCCTGGTGCGCCTGCCGGAAGGCCGCGCGCTGCCATCGATCGACGGCGTCCTGCTCGGGGCGGCCTTCCTGCTGCGGCACCGCGTCGCCGCGATGGTCCTGCTGGCCCACGCGGTCCTCGCGGTCGTCAACATCGCCGAGTTCTACCTGCTCCGGGCGCAAGGGCTGCCCACGGCCGCGCTGCCGTTCTCGCTCGTGACGCTCGCGCTCCTGCTGGGCGGCATCGCCCGCACGTTCTACGACGGGCCGACGGGGAAGCGGACCTGGACCGTCGCGGGAGCCGCGGCCGCGGGGCCGCTGCTGATCCTCCTGCATCTCTTCTCGTTCGGCGCCACCGACTACACGCGGCCCGCGGGAGCGATCGTCGTCTTCGGCGCCCGGGTTTACGACAACGGCGCGCTTTCGCAGGCGCTGGCCGACCGGATCGTGCACGGGATCCGGCTCTACCAGGCGGGCGTGGCGCCCCGGCTGGTTCTCTCGGGAGCGCCCGATGAAGTGAGCGCCATGAAACGCCTCGCCCTCCGGCGGGGCGTGCCCGAGGAGGCGATCGTCTGCGACGGCGAGGGCTTGAACACCTACGCCACGCTCGCGAATCTGAAGGTCCGCAACGTCATCGCCGTCAGCCACTACTACCACCTGGCGCGGATCAAGCTGACCGCCCGGCGGATGGGCATCGTCTGCGCGACGTCTCCCTGTCCGATGTACCAGAGGCTCGCGAAGGAGCCGTACTACATCGCTCGCGAGTGCGCGGCCTTCGCGACGTACTACCTGTTCCGGGCCTGAACGGCGGGACGGTTGACCTCGCGGTCCACGGCCCGCTCGATTCCCGTGTTCAGCGTCTTCGACAGGAGGTCCCGGATCATCGGGTCCGGCTTCACCTCGCCGTCGATCATGAGAAGAATCGTCGCCCCTCCGGCATGCCGGTACGACCAGCGGCGACCCTGCTCCCGGGCGCAGATCTGTTCCGCTTCGACCTGCCAGCGCCGCCGCGCCGTCGCCGAGCGGAACTGGAGGCCGAGGACCGTGAGGCGGCCGTCGCAGAACGTCATCCGGCGGACCTGGTCGAGGTCCGCGTGGGCCGGCGGCGGGAGCGTTACGTGCTCCTGGGCCTCGGGGTTCGGCGAGGGGTTCCCGTATTCGCGGACGTAGATCGGCAGCTCCTGGGGCGCGGGCCAGGCGTCGTCGAGCAGGAACGGCCGATCGGTCCAGTGGAGGTGCGCCGCCGCGACGAACATCCCGCAGGCGAGCACGATCCCCGCCAGCGGCTGCGCGCCGCTTTCGCGCTCGCGGGGCCACCAGCGCATGCGGAGGAGCCACAAGGACGAGAGGAGCAGCCCGGCGGCGCCCAGCGCCAGGCCCCCGGGGAAGACGACGTGCGCGATCCAGGAGAGCTCGCCGAGCACGAGGGCGCCGACGACCGACAGCAGGACCGGCCCCAGCAGCATCGTCGCGATCCACGCGGCGGCCGCGAGCCGGTCGCGCCGCTTCATCGAGATCTCGGCGGGCGGCGCGTTCAGCGGCAGGCGCTTGTCCAGCCGCTTGAGCTGGCGCCGCAACTCCTTGGCGGACGACACCCGGTCCTCGGGGTCCCGCTCCAGCAGGTCGAGCACGATGGAATCCAGCCGCAGGTCCGTGCCGCCCGCCCGCGAGGGCGGCTTGAAGCGGCCGATCGGGAGCTGGCCCGTGAGCATCTCGTAGAGCACGACGCCGAGGGAAAAGAGGTCCGCGCGCTCGTCGACGTCCGCCGATTTCTCCAACTGCTCCGGGGCCATGTAGTGCGGCGTGCCCATCGCGACGTTCGTCAGGGTGAGGCGCGCCTGCTCGGTCGACGTCAGCTTGGCCAGCCCGAAGTCGGCGATCTTCACGGTGCCGTCCTCGCGAACCAGGATGTTCTCGGGCTTGATGTCCCGGTGGATGACGCCGCGCGAATGGGCGTACTGGAGGGCGTCGCAGACCTGCGCGGCCATCTCGAGCGCCTTCTCCGGGGTCAGCGACCCGGCCCGGATCCGCTTCCGGAGCGACGCGCCGTCCACGAGTTCCATGACGAGGAAGGGGACACCGTCGTGGACGCCCGACTGGAGGATCCGGACGATGCCGGGATGCTGGAGCTGCGCGAGAGCCTCCGCCTCGCGGGTGAAGCGCTCGACGAACTCGGGCGACCCCTGCGTGCGGGGCGACAGGACCTTGAGGGCCACCGTGCGGTCGTCGCTCTTCCGGACCGCCTTGTAGACGATGCCCATGCCGCCGCGGCCGATGACGCCGATGATCTCGAGGTCGGGGAAGCGGGGCGGCTCGTGCTCGCCGGTGAACTTGAGCAGGCAGCGGGGGCAGAGGCCTCCGAATTTCCGGAGGACGTCGGCTTCCGCGGGCTCCTGGCATTTCGGGCAGGTCATCGGATCACCTCCGCCCTATGTGACGGGACGGCCGGAAGGGGTTTTAAAGAAAATTACTCGAGGGCCGCGAATAGCTCGCGGATCTCGGAGTCCACCTCGTCCTCGCGGTCGACGGAGGGGAGGATCTCCTCGCGGAGGAGTTCCCGGAGCCGCGTGCGAAGCCGGTAGCGCCGGTTCTTGAGGTCGGTCTCGGTCATGCCCGGACGGGGATCGCCGGAGAGGAGCCCGATCTCGTCGGCCGGGACCTCGAGGCGCAGTTGGGTCATCGCGCGCTCGAGAATCTCGAGGGCCCACCTGCCGAGGAACGCCTTCTCGGGCGAGGGGTCGCTCGAGACCAGCTCCTTCTCCGCCTCGACCAGGTTGAAGTCGCCGCCTCGCTTCTTCGCCAGTTTTCGGGCCCGCTCATTCGCGAGAAAGTGCGCGAGCGCGCCCAGCAGGTAGGAGCGGAACTTGCCCTTCTCCTCGGAGGCGGCGTCGAAGAACTTGCGTTCGAGGAGCGAGCCGAAGAAGCCCTGGGTCAGGTCCTTGGCGGCCTCGACGTCGTGGCCGCGGCGGCGGACGAAGAAGTAGACGGGCTTCCAATAGAGGGAGATCAGCCGGTCGAGGGCGTCCCGGGAGCCGCCGCGCGCCTCGCGCACCACGCTCCACGCCGTGGCCCGGAAGCGGACGTCGTCGCCGCCGATGGCTGTTTCGTCGGACACCGCGGGGGATTGTACCTCACTTCCGAAGCTTCTCCGCGGCCTCCTTCATCTTCTTCTGCACGACGGGACGGAGCAGCGCCGCGTCCTTAGCGGCCTGGGGGTAGCGATCCGTTCTGATCGCGACGATCTCGAGGACGGTAAGGCCTGGAGGCTCCGTACCATCCTCGTAGGGAACGACGTTCTGAAAAAGCTCCTTCTGCCACTTCGCTCGGGCGGACGTGGACTTGAACTCGATTCCGACGAGGTGGAGGCGAGACTTCGTGAACATGGCATGACGGACCACCGCTATGTCTGCCAGGATCTCAGGCCGGAGGTCGCGCTCCCCTTCCGCGACCGGGGCCAGGTAGCCGAGGGCCTTCAGTCCTTCGTCGACAAAGTCGTAGGCCCAGCCCGCCGGGAGTTCGTCCGCCGTCGGCCAGGCATCGGCGAGCAGGAAACCCCCTGCCTCTGCCTCGACGCCCTGCGGGAGATTCGTGGCAGGGTTGATGCCCCGAAAGACCTGTTTCGGCGCGACGGGTTGGGGAGGGGCGAGGGCGGGGACCGGGGCCACGGCGAAGAGGAGGATGACGATGCCGATCAGGACCATGGCCGCCGCGGCCGCCGCGGTCGCGATCGACTGGCGCCGGAGCGAGTCCGGCGACATTCCTCGGGTCTTCGACTTCCAGAAACGGAAATGAGTGGCGGCAAGCGCCGAGAGCACGACTCCGGTGACGATCACCAGCACGGGCCCCCCGACGGCGTCGTTGGGGCGGGTTTCCAGCAGGTAGAAAATCACCGCGATCGCCAGCACGGCGATGGCGCTGGAGATCCCGACCGCGATCCGGGTGTTCCGTTCCTCGTTGCGGTTCGGCGGAGGGGTCGGGAGCGGTTCCTGCTTCGATCGATGGGAACGGCGCAAGAGGAATAGAATGGACCCGCCTCCGAAGAGAACGACCGCTGTTCCCGCCGCCGCGGCCATGGGCTTGGCGAACGTCAGCTGGGCGATCAGGCCGATGGCCATGATGCTGATGCCCCAGATGGCCACGCCGACCAGTTTCGTGCGCTCCCCGTCGCGGTCGTTCGGCGCGGCGGCCGGGGTCTCGGCGCCCCTGGGCTTCGGGAGGCCTTTCCTCACCAGCGCGATGTTCGCCCAGATGAACGCCGGGATCACGGCGAGAAGAAGCCAGGGGGCCACGTAAGCCAGCACCGGTACGCCCAGGAGGCCCCCCACCCAAAGGCTGACCATTGCGCAGCCATACCCCGTGTTCTGGACCGGGATGCTCCCGTCCCAGACGATCGCGCCGTCGACCTTTACCTTGCAGGGGCAGGTCGATGAGCCCATGCTCGTCCGGACTTCGAGGGTGTGGTCGCGACCGTCCCGATCCTGGAAGGAGCCGTAGACCCGGTCGACAAAGAAGCCGGAGCCCAAGCCGAATTTCCTGCCGTCGACGTATACGATCGTCTCCGTCGCGCCGTACATTTCCCTCGGGTTCAGGGTGCATACCACCTGGATGGGGATCCCGTTCCACACCAAGGTGGGTTCGGAGCTGGATACCTCGAGCTTGGTGACCCGCGCCTTGACCTCATCGACGGACTGCCAGCGGTCATCGGGTTCGCGCTCCAGCGACTTCAGCACGACCGGGTCGAGCCGCTGGTCGACCGGCGCCTTTTCGGACGGCGCCTTGAAGCGGCCCATCGGCACCTCGCCGGTGAGCATCTCGTAGAAGACCACGCCCAGCGAGTAGATGTCGGCGCGGTGGTCCACGCGGCCGGAATGGACGAATTGCTCGGGCGCCATGTAGTGGGGCGAGCCCATCACGTAGCCGGTCTTCGTGATCCGCGTCTCGTCGAGCGACGCCAGCTTCGCGAGGCCGAAGTCGGCGATCTTCACCCGGCCCTGGCGGTCGACCAGGATGTTCTCGGGCTTGATGTCGCGGTGGACCACGCCGTTGGCGTGCGCGTAGTGGAGCGCGTCGCAGATCTGCGGGATCACCTCGAGGACCTGCGCCGCCGTGAGCTTCTTCGACGCGAGCATCTTCCGCAGCGGCGTGCCGTCCACGTACTCCATCACCAGGTAGGGCACGTGGTCGTGAATGCCCGAGTCGTAGATGCCGACGATGTTCGGGTGGCTCAGCGACGCGAGCGCCCGCGCCTCGCGGGTGAAGCGCTCGACGAACTCGGGGTCGGCCGAGAGGTGAGGCGAGAGCACCTTCAGGGCGACCGTGCGGCCCAGGTTCTTCTGAACCGCCTTGTAGACCACGCCCATGCCGCCCTGGCCGAGCATCTCGAGGATCTCGAGGTTCGGGAAGGCTGGGGCGTCCTGCTCCTCCGAGAAGTCCAGCAGGCACTTGGGACAGACGCCTCCGAACTCGCGGAGCGTCTCGTCGGCGGCCGGGGCGTTGCAGCGGGGACAGCTCATCGTCGTTCTCCTCCGCCCCTACCTGAGGAATCGGAAGGCGGAGGTCTCAGGAATTCTTATGAAAAAGCCGCGAACAGTTCCCGGATCTCCGAGTCGACGTCCTCGGCCCGGTCGACCGAAGGGAGGATCTCCTGTCGGATGCATTCCTTCAGGCGCGCGCGGAGCCGGTAGAGCCGGTTCTTGCGGTCGGTGACGCTCAGGTCCGGTCGCTCCTGGCCGGCAAGCAGCGCGAGATCCTCGGGCGGGACCTCGCCGCGCAGGCGGGCCATGGCGCGCGACAGGATCTCCTTCGCCCAGCGGCCGCGGAAGGCCTGGTCGGGCGTCGGCTCCGCCGAGGGCAGTTCCTGTTCGGCCTGCACGAAGTTGAAGTCGCCGCCGCGCTTCTGCGCGCGGGAACGGTCGAACTGGTCCGAGAGGTAATGGCCGAGCGCGCCGAGCAGGTAGGAGCGGAAGCGGCCCTTGTCGGCCGCGACGGAGGCGAAGAACTCGCGCTCCAGGAGCGAGCCGAAGAAACCCTGCGTGAGGTCCTTGGCGGCCTCGACGTCGTGACCGCGGCGGCGGATGAAAAAGTAGACGGGCTTCCAGTAGACCAGGACCAGGCGGTCGAGCGCCTCGCGCGAGCCGTCGCGGGCCTCGCGGACGATGCTCCACGCGGTGGGCTGGAAGCGGACGTTCTCGCCGCCGATGGCGGTCTCCTGGGTCACGGCGGAATTGTACCCGATTCTCGGGATTGGCCACAGAGGACACGGAGGGGATGCTTTGCGTCCGGATCAGGAGATGAGAAATTCTTCTCTGTGTACTCTGTGCCCTCCGTGGCCAATCGGAGGGGATCTAGGCGGAGGGCGAGGACGGCTCGGCGGCGGCGCCGTTGGTCGGCTCGGGCGGCGGGGGAGGAGGCGGCGGCTCCGCGGGGGGAGGCGGGGGCGCGGGACGGCGCTCCGGCGCGTTGGCGGCGGGACGCGGCGGCGGGCCCTGGCGCGGCGGCGTGGGGCCGTAGCGGCGCGTCGGCTCGGGACGCTTGCCGGGGCGGCGGCCGCCCAGCTGCTGGACCGGGCCGGCGGCGCCCGCGGCGGGTGCCTGCTGCGCCGGCGCGGGCAGCTCGGGGAGCGAGCGCGGGTCCGCCACCTCGGGCGTGGGCGCCTCGCCCAGTACCCGGACCTTGAACTTCTCCTCGAAGATCGCGAAGGGCTTCTCGTCGTAGAGGACGAACATCACTTCCTCCAGGACGGTCTGGTCGTTCTCGCAGTGCTTCAGGACTTCCTCGATCAGGATGTCGGCGCAGCGCTCGACCGCGAGGGCGCCCGCGCCGGTGCCCAGCGCGGGGAAGGCGAGGCGCTTGATCTGCTTCTCCTCGGCGCGCTTCAGCGTGGCCTTCACGGCGTTCCGCACCGACTTGGCGTCGGCCCACATGCCCAGCGGGTTCACCGCCGCGTGGATGATCCACTGGGCCTTCAGCAGGCCGCCGGAGGTGACGACCGCTGTGCCGAGCGGGACCGTGCCGATCTTGTGGCACTCGTCCTGGACCTGCTGGCCGGCGACGCGACGGATCGCGCCCGAGACGCCGCCGCCCATCACGAGGTCGTTGTTGGCGGAGTTGACGATCGCATCGGCGTCCACCGTCGTGATGTCGCCGCGGATCATGCGGAGCTGGGTTTTCATCGGCTGGACATTATAGCAACGGTCAAGCTTTGCGGAAGGCCTCCGGGAGGGCGTTCAGGATGTCGGTGGCCATCAGGGAGACCTGGCCGAGCTTGCGGGCCGCGAGGTCCCCGGCCTTGCCGTGGATATGGGCGCCCAGGCAGGCGGCGTCGAAGGGGGAGATCTTCTGGCCGATCAGTCCGGCGATCACGCCCGAGAGCACGTCGCCCGAGCCGCCGGTCGCCATCCCGGGGTTGCCCGTCTTATTGACGTAGACCTGCTTCCCGTCGGCCACGAGCGTGCGGTGTCCCTTGAGGAGGGCCACCGAGAGGAAGCGCTCCGCGAGCTCCTTGACGATGCCCGTCCGGTTGGCCTGGACGTCGCTGGGGAGGGACTTCAGGAGCCGGGCCGCCTCGCCGGGATGCGGCGTGATGACGCGCGGCGCCTGGCCCCGGCCCAGCAACTCGGGGAAGGATTCGAACGCGTTGAGGCCGTCGGCGTCCAGCACGAAGGGGATCTCCAGGGCCCCGACGACCTCGCGGACCGCCGCGGCGATCGCGGGCGCCAGCGAGAGGCCGGGCCCGATGACCGCGACGTCGCACTTCAGGGCGTACTCGAGGATCTGCTGGACGGCGCTCCGCTCCTCGAAGGGCCAGACGACGCCGCAGGTCTGCTTGATCGCGATGACCTCAGCCAGGCTGCCCGGGCAGCAGTAGTAGACGAGGCCGGCGCCCGAGCGGTAGGCCGCTTCGCCCGCCAGGACGGCCGCCCCCGCCATGCCGCGGGAGCCGGCGACGACGAGAACGCGCCCGTAGTCGCCCTTGTGGCTGTCGGGCTTGCGCTTGGGGAGTCGTTTCATGCGGCCGGATTGTAACAGTCGGGAGCGGGTCGCGCTATAAAGCTGAACTTCCGGGACGGCGTATAATAGTCACGTCCGTGGAGACTCCCTGCATGAGGCTCGTGATCGCCGTCCTGCTCCTTCTCGCCGGCGCCCCGCAGGATGACCTGGTCAAGAAGATCGTGTCCGACGCGGACAAGATCAAGAAGCTGTCGCGCAAGATCTCGAAGGAATCGCGCGACAAGATCGAGAAGGCGCTGGGCGAGAAGCTTTTGGACGCCGACCTCGCCCCTCCACTCTGGGAGTGCATGTCCACGGTCCCGGCCGTGTCGAGCATGTCCAAGACGAAGGTCCTGGTCACGGTCGTGACGGTGAAGGGGACCAAGGGCCCGATCCGGGTCGGCGTCGCCGCCGCGACGGTCGAGTCCACCCTCCACGTGGTCCGGATCCTGGACAACGCCGACGACCGCGCGCTCGAATCGAAGCTGTTCCTGGCGCAGTTCGAGGGCTTCGAATACACGCCGAACATCTGGAACGGCCCCGACGTGCTGGCCTCGACGATCAAGAAGGCCGCGGCGGGCGACGACCTGGACACGCTGCTCAAGGTGAACAGCACGATGCGCTCCGTGGGCCCAATGTGGGAGCGGATGCTGACCGCGATCGAGAAGAAGGACAAGGCGGCGGCCGACGAGATCGGCGCGATGGACAAGGCGTTCGACGAGTCGATCAAGGCGGTGACGTCGTCGAAGTTCATGAGCGCGGCGAAGCAGGACAAGTTCAAGACGTCGGCCGCGGGCGCTCGGACGGACCTCGGCGACCTCAAGACGCTCATCGCGGCGATGAAGTTCGACGACGCCTTCAAGAAGACGGGCGAGATCGATTCGGCGCGCTGCGCGAAGTGCCACGGCGCCTACCGGCGCACCTTCCGGGACGGCCGCCTGGAGAAAGGGCTGGGGAATGGCTACTTCTCCACGAAGCTCGAGGTGGCCGTGCCTGACCCCAAGATCGAAGCTTCCTACCAGGCCGTCGCGACGGCCGTCCACAAGGCGATCCTCCTGGCCACCGAGGCGAAGTGACCTCCCGCACGTCGGAACCCGGGGCCCCGTTCGTTCTGGGGCATCGGCCCACCCTGGACGGGATCCGAGGCGTCGCCGTCCTCTCGGTCCTGCTCTACCACGCGCGCCAGCTTCCGTTCGAGGGGGGCTTCCTCGGGGTCAACCTGTTCTTCGTGCTCTCCGGGTTCCTCATCACGGCGCTGCTCTATGAAGAGTGGAGCAAGAGAGGCGCGATCAGCCTGAAGGCGTTCTACGTCCGCCGCGCGCTGCGCCTGATCCCGGCCCTCCTGCTCTTCATGGGCGTGACCGTCGCGGCCAGCGGGTTCCTCGAAGACGCCCGGTCCTTCGCGCAGGCCCGGACCACCGCGCTCCTCACCCTCGGGTACGTGGTCAACTGGTTCGTGACGCCGGAGGGGCCGGGTCACTACGCGCTCGGCCATGCCTGGTCCCTGGCGATCGAGGAGCAGTTCTACCTGGCGTGGCCGATCCTGCTGTCCTGCATGCTGGTCCGGAACTGGTCGCGGCGCTCCGTGGCGGCGACGCTGCTGCTCCTGATCGCGGCCTCCGCGCTCGTGCGCGCGTACTACTGGTCCGTGGATCTCATTCCCACGCGGGCGTACTACTACACCTGGTCGCGGCTGGACGGAATCCTGATGGGGGCCCTCGCGGCCCTGATCCTGAGCTGGCGGGGCCGCGCGACGGTCGCCCCGGCGAGGATCGCCCTCCTGAATCTCGGGGGCGTCCTGGGCGGCGCCTTCTACCTGGGCACGCTCTGGACGGTGACCGCGGCGGATCCGTTCCTCTATTACGGCGGCATGTTCGCCCAGAATGCGGGCCTCGCGCTGCTCCTGGCGTCCCTGGCCGTGTCGCCCTGGCGGGCGACGGAGCGGCTCTTCTCGGCCGCCCCGCTGGTCTGGGCCGGGAAGGTTTCCTACGGCGCCTACCTGTGGCACCTGCCGGTCTATTGGATGGCGAGGCGCCTCGGCTGGAACGAGTTGAGCGCGCACTGGGTCGTCACGATCCCCGTGACGTTCCTGCTGGCGGCCGCCTCGTTCTATCTTCTCGAGCGGCCCCTGATCTCGCGCTTCAAGCCCCGCTGGGTCCGCGTCTGATCTCCGGTCGGATTCAAAAAATTCCTGCGCGACGGCGATCTCCCTCTTCAGTCTGAGCGGGAAGGGGGCCGATAAAGCTATGTCTCGTAATCTGGGATACCGCATGTCGCGCAACGCCGTGATCGTCATCGCGCTCTCCCTCATGCTCGTCGCCGTCGGGGTCGTCATGCTCTACTCCGCGACGGCCGTCATGGCGGAGAAGTCCCCGAAGTACAACGACTCCACCTGGTTCCTCAAGCGGCAGCTCGTCTGGGTCCTCCTGGGCATCGCCGCCATGATCGTCACCGCCCGCGTGCCCTACACGTTCTGGGAGCGCTGGCGGGCCCCGGTCCTGATCGGCTCCCTGCTCCTCCTGGCCCTCGTGTTCGTGCCGCACGTCGGCGTCTCGCTCAACGCGGCCCGGCGCTGGATCCGGGTGGGCGGCTTCTTCTTCCAGCCCTCGGAGGCGGCCAAGATCGCGATCGCCGTCTTCCTGGCCGGCTTCGCCGCGAAGGATCCCGAGCGCATGAAGAAGTTCCTCAAGGGTTTCGTGCCCGCCTTCGCCACGCTGGGGCTCTGCTGCGCGATGATCATCGTCGAGCCGGACATCGGCACGTCGGTCTTCATCGCGGTGGTCATGACCTGCATGCTGGTGGTCGCCGGCGTGCGCGCGGCGCACCTGCTGCCCTGCATCGTGGTGGCCGGCTGCCTGGCGTCCTACTACGCCGTCACCCACACCGAGCACGTCATGGCCCGCATCCAGACCTACCGCCATCCGGAGGCGGACCCGCTGGGGAAGGGCCACCAGATCCTGCAGTCGCTGATCGCGCTGGGCTCCGGGGGCTGGGCCGGCGAAGGGCTGGGACGCGGGATCGCGAAGCTGTACTTCCTGCCGGAGGCCCATTCCGACTTCATCCTCCCCGTGATCGGCGAGGAGCTGGGCTTCGCGGGCACGGTCTCGATGGTGCTGATGTACATGACGCTCGGCTTCTTCGGCTACCGCATCATGCTGCGCGCGAAGGATCGTTTCGGCTTTCTGCTGGCCTTCTCCCTGACCACGTATATAATCCTTCAGGCGGCGATGAACGTGGCCGTGGTGACTGCGGCCATTCCCACCAAGGGCATCCCGCTCCCGTTCGTGAGCGCCGGGGGGTCCTCGGTGCTGTTCACGCTGGCGGGAGTCGGCATGCTGGTGAGCATCGCCAACGCATCGGAGAGGGGAACATGTCCAGAGGGGGACGGCGCATCCTGTTTGCCGGCGGTGGTACCGGCGGCCACGTCTTCCCCGGCGTAGCCCTCGCCCAGAGCCTTCCCGACTCCGAGGTCCACTGGCTCTGCACGTCCCGGCCCTTCGACGAGCAGCAGCTTTCGGCGGCGAAGATTCCCCACGAGGCCCTGGAGTCCCCGCGCTGGCGCGGCTTCACGGGGTTCCTGGGACCCATGGCGCGCGCGATCCTCGCCTCCGCCCGCCGCATCCGCGAGTTCCGGCCCGACGTCCTCGTCGGCGTGGGCGGCTACGGCACCGTGCCGCCCGTCGTTGCCGCGACGTCCCTGGGGCTGCCCTACGTCCTCCTCGAGCAGAACGTCCGGCCCGGCAAGGCCAACCGCTTCCTGGCGCCCGGGGCCGCGAGGATCTACGTCCAGTGGGCCCAGGCGCGCTCGGCGTTCCCGGGCTGCGGCTCGAAAGTCGTCGTGACCGGCAGCCCGCTCCGCAAGCAGCTGCGCCGCGTCCCGCGGGAGCAGGCCCTGCGCCGCTTCGGGCTCGACGGCGAGCGGCCGACCCTCGCCGTCGTCGGCGGCAGCCAGGGCGCGGAGGCGCTCAACAAGGGGGTGGTCGACGCCCTCGACGGCACCGCGTCGACGATCCAGATCATCCACGTGACCGGCAAGACGCAGGTCGGCCCCGTCCGCGACGCCTACGCGGCCAAGGGGGCGCGCGCGGTCGTCGTCGATTTCGTGTCCGACATGGACTCGCTCTACAGCGCGGCGGACCTCGTGGTCTCGCGGGCGGGCGCCATGGCCATCGCGGAGCTGGCGGCCTTCGGGACGCCCTCGGTGCTGGTACCGATCGCGCGCTCCTCCGGCGACCACCAGCGGGAGAACGCGCGGGTCGTCGCGAAGGCGGGAGGCGCGATCCTGCTCGAGGAGCGCCACGGCCTGCCGGAGGGGCTCACGCCGATCCTGCGCAAGCTGGTCGGCCGCGACCCGATGTTCGAGACCATGAGGCAGAAGCTGGCGCCGCTGGCGAAGCCGCAGGCGGCACGGACGATTCTGGAGGACCTCGAGAGGCTGATCGCGTGAAAATCCACTGCATCGGGATTGGCGGCATCGGGATGAGCGGTCTCGCGAAGATCCTCACGGTCCGCGGCGATTCGCTCAGCGGGTCCGACATGGCGCCTTGCGCGTTCCCCTGGGCGAAGGTCGGCCACGACGCGGCGAACCTCCCCGAGGGGGTCGAGCTGGTGCTGCGCTCGGCGGCCATCAAGGACGACAACGCGGAGGTCGTCGAGGCGCGGAAGCGGAACGTCCCGGTCCTGAAGTACGCCGAGATGCTGGGGCGTCTCTCGAAGGAGAAGGCGACGATCGCGATCTCGGGCTGCCACGGCAAGACCACGACGACGTCGATGATCTCCTACATCCTGTCGCGCGCGGGCTTCGAGCCCAGCTACGTGTGCGGCGGGGTGATCTCGCAGCTCGGGTCGAACGCGGCCCCGGGGGCGGGCAAGCACCTGGTCGTCGAGGCCTGCGAGTACGACCGCTCCTTCCTCAACCTGTCGCCCGCCTGCGCGGTCATCACCAACATCGAGGAGGACCACCTCGACTACTACAAGGACATCACCGAGATCGTCGGGGCCTTCCGCGAGTTCGCGAACCGCACGTCGGGCCCCGTGATCGGGTCCGCCGACAACGCGCACGCGGCGGCGCTGCTCGGCGAGATGAAGGGGAAGGCCGAGACGTTCTCGATCGAGAAGGACGCCGACTGGCGCGCCCGGAACATCGAGGTCTTCGACGGCCGCTGGTCCTTCGACCTGCTCAAGTACGGCCGGCCCTACGGGCGCTACACGCTCGGCGTGGCGGGGCAGCACAACGTCTCCAACTCGCTCGCGGCGATCGCGGCGACGACCTGGGCGGGCGTGGGCCAGGAGATCGTCCAGGTGGCGCTCGCGGAGTTCAGCGGCGCGGGCCGCCGCTTCGAAAAGCTCGGCGAGAAGAACGGGGCGCTGGTCATCGACGACTACGGGCACCATCCGACGGAGGTGCAGGCGACGCTCCGGGCCGCCAAGGAGCGCTTTCCCGACCGCAAGATCTGGTGCGTCTTCCAGCCTCATCAGACGTCCCGCACGAAGTTCTTCATGAAGGAGTTCGCGCGCTCCTTCGCGGACGCGTCGGTGGTGCTGCTGCCGGAGATCTACGAGGCGCGCGGCAACGGGGAGAAGAAGGTCTCGAGCGCCGAGCTCGCGCAGGCCATCAGCGAGACCGGCAAGGCGGCGCTCTTCATGCCCACCTTCGACGAGGTGGTCGCGTTCCTGAAGGAGAAGGCCACGCCGGACTGCCTGATCCTGACCATGGGGGCCGGAAACGTCGACCAGATCGCCCGCCGCTTCCTGGCCGAATAGGCGCCCCTCGTTCCGTCGCGGCGTGTTCCATTCTCCGGAGGATCCCATGATTCGAAGCCTTCTTGTGGCCTCGTTGCTGCTCGGCGCCGCGGATCCCGAGAAGCCCAACATCGTCGTCATCCTCGCCGACGACCTCGGCTACGGCGACCTCAGCTGTTACGGCCACCCGACGATCCGGACGCCGAACCTCGACCGCATGGCGGCCGAGGGGATGCGCTTCACCGACTTCTACGTCGCGGCGCCCGTCTGCACGCCCAGCCGGGCGGCGCTGCTGACCGGCCGCTACGCCGTGCGCAGCGGCATGGCGAGCGAGCGGCGGCGCGTGCTCTTTCCGAACTCGGCGGGCGGCCTGCCCGACGGCGAGATCACGATCGCCGAGGGATTGAAGACGCGGGGCTATGTCACCGCGATGGTCGGCAAGTGGCATCTCGGGCATCTGCCCCAGTACCTGCCCACGAAGCAGGGCTTCGACACGTACTTCGGCCTGCCGTATTCCAATGACATGGACCGCTTGCCCGCGGCGAAGCCGGGCGAGCCGAAGTGGTCCCAGTTCGACGTCCCGCTGCTGCGCAACGAGGAGGTGGTCGAGCGGCCCGCGGACCAGAACACGCTCACGCGCCGCTACACCGAGGAGGCGGTCAAGGTCATCAAGGCCAATAAGGAGAAGCCGTTCTTCCTGTATCTCGCGCATGCGATGCCGCACGTGCCGCTCTTCGCGGGCGAGGCCTTTGCGGGGAAGAGTCCGCGCGGCCTCTACGGCGACGTGGTCGAGGAGCTCGACTGGAGCGTCGGCCAGGTGCTGGCGGCCCTCCGGGCGGAAGGCCTCGAGAAGAAGACGCTCGTCGTCTTCACGAGCGACAACGGTCCCTGGTTGATCCAGAAGGAGAACGGCGGGTCGGCGGGACTCCTGCAGGAGGGGAAGGGGAGCACGTGGGAAGGTGGGATGCGCGAGCCCGGGATCTTCTGGTGGCCGGGGAAGATCGCGCCGGGCGCGATCACGCGCGAGATCGCCTGCTCGATGGACGTCTTCACGACGGCGCTCAAGCTCGCGGGGGCCGAGCCGCCGGCGGACCGGCCGATCGATGGACTCGACCTCTCGCCCGTGCTCTTCGGGACCGGGCCCAGCCCTCGCCAGATCATGGTCTACTATCGCGACACGACTGCATACGCGATCCGCAAAGGCCGCTACAAGCTGCATGTGATGAGCCGGGACGGCTACGGCAAGAATCCGGCCGTGCGGCACGATCCGCCGCTGCTCTTCGACCTGAACGTCGACCCGAGCGAGCGCTTCGATGTGGCCAAGGGGCACCCGAAGATCGTGGCCGAGCTGCTGAAGGAGCTGGCCGACCACGAAGCCGGCGTGAAGCCCGCGGAGAACCAGCTCGACAAGGATTTGCCGAAGTAGGCGGCGTCTAGTAGTTCAGGATGGCGATCCTCCTGGCATTGATCCTGGCCCAGGCCGACGATCCGGCGGCGGTCGCCGAACGGCTCGACGCCGCCATCCGCAGCATCCCCGGCTACAACGCCAAGGCTGAGGCGAAGCCGATCGGCGACGAGGCGTTCCTTCGGCGGATCTACCGGGACCTGGTCGACAGCCCGGTACAGGATTCCGACGTTCAGGCGTTCGTCGGGGACGCCGACCCGATGAAGCGGGCGAAGCTGATCGACTCGCTGGTCGCCGACATCCGCTTCGACGCCTTCTGGGCCCGGCGTTTCACTCGGGTGTTCTTCGGCGATCCCGACGGGCTGCGGCTCAGCGAACTCCTCGACAAACCTGCCGGCACCGAGAAGCTCATGATCGCTCGGTACGAGGAGTGGCTCGCGGGCCGCTTCCGAAAGGATCTGCCGTGGACGAGCATCGTCTCGGACACCCTGAGAGCCCGCGGAACCCTGGAGGGCGACCCGTCGCTGGGGTATTTGGTGTCCTTCTACCGTGGCGACGGGGCGCCGACGGAGTTCGCCCAGGGCGTCGCCCGCCACTTTCTGGGCATCAACCTGTATTGCGCCAAGTGCCACGATCACCCGTTCGACAAGTGGACGACCGACGACTTCTACGGGATGGCGGCCTTCGTCGTCCGCCAGAGGACCGGCCTGCTGAACGGCTCCGTCATGCTCCGCTACGCCGACGAAGGCTCCCTCATGAAGCCCACGAAGGGGTCCAAGTGGGACCCGCCCGTGCACATGTCTTCCGGCGGCAGCATCGCTCCGCGTTTCCTCTTCGGCGGGGAAGCGGGGAAGTTCGACGATCAGATGAATGTTCTCTCGGGGTTCATGACCCAGCGGGCGAACTCACAACTCCCGCGGGCCCTGGTCAATCGCGTCTGGGGCTGGCTCTTCGGCGTCGGCATCGTCCATCCCGCGGACGACTTCAATCTCAAGAACAAGGCCATTTCCTCCGCGCTGCTCGAGATGCTGACCCGCGACACGATCGATCACCAATACTCGCTGAAGCGGCTCCTCCGGGTCATCTGCTTGACGCAGGCGTACCAGATGCCGACCCCGGAGGAGGAGCCAGGGGCGCTGTCGCTGCGCCATGTCCTCCGGGCGCGCGTCGCGCGGGGTTCCCAGATTCCGCTCGGGGCGAGTCCGGCCCGGCTGCCGCTGGCCTTCGACGTGCCGGCGGCCTGGACGAGGATGGGGACGAAGCACGGCGCGAAAGCTCTGTACGTCGTCCCCGGCAAGGCGGACGCCGTCTGGAGCGCGGAGCTGACGCTCTTCGAAGGCAAGATGGACAAGACCTTCCTGCAGGGCATCCGGCAATTCGTGGTGCCGAGGACGAAGTCGGAGACGCTGGAGGGGAAGACGAAGGTGACGCTCGGCGAACTCTCCGGCTCCTGCACCTGCGTTCGGGGAAGCGACGGGCTGAGCGAGTTCACGACTCTGGCCGCGCTGCTGGAGTTCCCGACGGCGGCGTATACGATCCGCCTCGAGGGCCCGAGCGCGGTCGTGAACGAGTGGCGCGACGAGTTCATCGCCCTTCTGAAGTCGGCCGACCTCCGCTAGCCATGAACGAAATGCACCGTCCATTTCGTTAATTCACGTTTGACACTTTATAAGTTATATGTTATGATCTGGGCGGTCGGGAGTCGTTCGGGCCCGACGAGAGGGGGGAAGAAGTGGTCGCCGTCCATGCGTTCGACACGTTCCTTCAGGAACGATTGATCCCCGTCCGCCTCTCGGAGCCCCTCGCCCCGTACACCACGATGAAGGTCGGCGGTCCCGCCGACTTCTTCGTCGAGCCCCGCACCCCCGGCGAGCTCGCCGCCACGTTCCGCGCCGCGAAGGAATGCGACGTGCCCGTGCGCCTCCTGGGGAGCGGCGCCAACCTGCTGATCCGCGACGAGGGCGTCCGCGGGGCCGTCATCCGCCTGACCCATTTCAACCGCCGGGACGGGCTCCACGTCCAGGCGGGCTACAACTTCGCCAAGCTCGTCAAGGAGACCGCCGCGGAAGGCCTCGGCGGCCTCGAAGTCCTCGCCGGGATCCCCGCGCAGGTGGGCGGCGCCATCCGGATGAACGCCGGCGGCCGCCACGGGGAGACCTCGAGCGCGGTGAAGTACGTCGACGTCATGACCATGGACGGGGAGCTTCGGCGCCTGTCTCGCGAGGAGGTGGGCTTCCGCTACCGGGGGACCGGCCTGGGCGACGCGGTCGTCATCGCCGCGGGCTTCGAGCTCCGCCCCGCGGAGGGGATCTGGGAGCGCTACGACGAGGTATTGAGCCAGAAGAAGAACAGCCAGCCGCTCGGCACCCACAACGCGGGATGCATGTTCAAGAACCCGCCCGGCGGCCACGCGGGAAGGATCATCGACGAATGCGGACTCAAAGGACTGCGCGTGGGAAATGCCCACGTGTCGGAAAGGCACGCGAACTTCATCGAGAACGACGGCGGCGCGACGGCGGCCGACATCCTCACGCTGGTGGAACAAATCCAGCAGAGGGCGCCGCTGCCGCTGGAGCTGGAAGTCTTGGTCTGGTAAGAGGCGGATCGGGGGGGAAGAAGGCCATGAGTCGCCACCATCCTACCATCGGCGTCCTCATGGGAGGATGCTCGTCGGAGCGCGAAGTCTCGCTCCGCTCGGGCAACGCGGTCGCGGAGGCCCTGCGCTCGGCCGGCCACAAGGTCGTGCCGATCGACCTCCAGTGGGAGGACGGCCGGGAGCTCGACGGCGTCCACCTCGACGTCGCCTTCATCGCGCTGCACGGCCGCTTCGGCGAGGACGGCCGCCTGCAGCAGCTCCTCGAGAAGCGCGGCATCCCCTACACGGGGAGCGGCCCCGAAGCCTCCCGCGCCGCGATGGACAAGGTCGAGGCCAAGCGCCTCTTCAAGCTGAAGAACGTCGAGACCCCGCCGCACCGGGTCATCGCCCGCGGCGACTCGGTCGACCTCATGGAGCACGCCGCCCGCGCGCTGGGCTACCCCGTGGTGATGAAGCCCCGCGCCGAGGGCTCCAGCGTCGGCGTCACCGTCCACGAGGACCGCGCCACGCTGCTTGACGGCGCGGCCGAGTGCTTCCGCCACGACCCGATCGGCCTCATGGAGAAGTTCATCCAGGGGCGCGAGCTCACGGTCGGCATCCTCGACGACAAGGCGCTGCCCATCATCGAGCTGCGGCCCAAAGCCCGCTTCTTCGACTTCAACGCGAAGTACAAGAGCCCCGACACCGAGTACATCGTGAACCCGCCGCTGAGCGACCTGGACCGGCGCCGCATCTCGAAGGCCGCGAAGGAAGCGCACGACGCGCTCGGCTGCGAGGGCATGAGCCGCGTCGATCTGATCCTGACGCCGTTCTGCTCGGTCTACGTCCTCGAGGTGAACACGATCCCCGGCCTGACCGCCCGGAGCCTGCTCCCCAAGGCGGCCGCCGCCGCGGGCTACGAGTTCCCGGACCTCTGCTGGAAGATCATCGACCTGGCGCTCAAGCGCAAGCAGGGCGGGTTCTGGGCCGCGGCCGCGATGTTCTGAGCGGGCGGCAGCCCTCCGGCGTTCACCGGCAGCCCCTCCATCCCCCGGAATTATTTTTGTTGCAAAAACATGAACATGTTCATATTTTAGGGTCAGGGTCGTCTTAAGGGTAGAAAGGCCCGGCGCGGACGAGCGGCGCGCGCCGGGGACCCCGGACCGGACGGAGGCCGCGGAAAAGGAGGGCGCGATGAATACCACTCTGCTGCAGGGGGCGGCGGTCAACGCCACCATCTGGGCCTACATCACCTACATGATCGCGAGCGTGGCGCTCACCGTGTGGGTGGCCCACACGCTTCACAAGAACGGCCGGGTCTTCCTGGTCGACTCCTTCCTCGGGAACGAGGTGCTGGCGGACTCGGTGAACCACCTCCTGGTCGTCGGGTTCTACCTGATCAACGTGGGCTTCGTCTCCCTGGCCCTGAAGTACGGCGTCAAACCCCGCGACACGGTGGAAGGGATCGAGTTCTTCAGCACCAAGATGGGCATGGTCCTCCTGGTGCTGGGTGCGATGCACTTCATGAACCTGTACGTCTTCGCCAAGATGCGGCGCCGCGCGCTCCTGAAGCACGCGCCCCCTCCGGTGAAGCCCGAAGGGTACCTGGCGGCCAAGAAGGTCTGACCTGACGGAGGATGCGGGCGGAGGAGGCCGCGAGGCCTCCTCCCTCCATTGCGGGAGGACACGATGAACAAGCTGACGGTCCTTTACGACGCCGCCTGCGGGTTCTGCGTCCGCTGCCGCTGGTGGCTGATCAATCAGCCGAAGTACGTCGAGATGGACTTCTGCCCATCGGGCTCGCCGGAAGCCCTGGAGCGCTTCCCAGAGCTCTCCAGCCCCGGGACAGTCGAGGAGCTGCTCGTTGTGGACGACGAGGGCGGCGTCTACCGCGGCACCCAGGCCTGGCTGATGTGCCTCTGGGCGCTGGTCGAGTACCGGGAGTACGCCGACTGGCTCTCCCAGCCGGCCCTGATGCCGCTGGCCCGCGGCGCCTTCGCGATGGTCTCTTCGAACCGCAAGAACATCTCGGGCTGGCTGGGCCTGGAGCCCGAGACGCAGATGCTCGAAGAACTTCGCCAGGCGGAGCCGCCGCGCTGCGCCGGTCCGGCTGCTCCTTGAGGGTTACTCCGGAATGACGATCTCCCTCGATCCGATCGCCCCCTTGCCGTACGCCTTCAGGAAATACTTCCCCGGCTTCAGGCCCGGGGGCAGCTCCAGCTCGGTTTCGAACGCGCCGTCGGCCGCCGACGTCGGCGAGCGGGCGACGACCTTGTTGTTCGCGTTGGCGTAGCGGCGTCCGATCTGCGCCTCGACGTCCGCCCCTTCCAGGTCGGTCGGGTGGCAGAACTTGTCGCGCGCGCATTCGAAGGTCAGCTCCAGCGGGCCGTCCTTCGCCTTGCCGCTCACGAAGAAGGTCCGGCCCGGGCCGGGGTTGCCGTGCGCCGCCATCTCGATGTCCTCCGCGGGGCGGCGGATCTTCAGCGCCGGGTCGCCGAACAGGTTGTAGTGTCGGACCACGTCCTTGCGCATCGGCTCGAGGCTGCCCGGGCCCTGGATCGTCGAGGCGATGGCATCCGCCTGCATCCGCAGCGCCGAGTCGTCCTTGTCGAGCACGGCGGCCTTGGCCTGCCAGAGCGCTTCGCCCAGGGTGGGGGCTTTCTTCGCGAAGACCTGCTCCACCAGCTTGTTCCCCAGCAGCCCGTTGCCGTAGGGCTGGGTGACCCGGGATCCGCCGATGAAGGCGACCGGCCCGTGGCGGCGCTTGAAGAGCTCCTCGCCGATGCAGTCGGTCCGCGAGTCGAACTGCCCCGTCGAGCACGCGACGACCACCATGATGGGCAGGCCGTTCTGGACCTCCACCTGCTTCACGTGATTGGATTCGAAGATCGGGTACTCCTCATCCTTGTACTGGACGGTGTCGAAACCCTCCTTGTACCCGTGGCCCACGTAGGCGTAGAAGAGCGCGCCCTCGTTGAGCATCCGGACGGCGTTGGCGCCGAACTTGGGCGGGAAGAAGCAATACTTCGACGTCGGCTTCGCATAGGCGGTCTCGATGTCGTAGGCCATGGGGATCTTGCCGGTCACCACGGCGTTGAACTGGCGCTCCAGGATGTCGTCGATCATGGCGCCGAAATTCGCCTCGCCCGTGATGAAGGAGATCTTCTTCTGCCAGCGGCCGGAGGGAAGGGTGGTCTCGTACTCGACGGTCTTCTCCACCATCGCGCGGAGCTCCTCGACGCGGTCGGCGGGGAAGCGGCCCGTGACAGCCCCGTAGGGATAGTCGGTGGCGAGATCGGGTTCGCTCGAGAACCGGTCACTGATGTACTCGGACTTCTGGATGAAGGTGGGGACCGTGTCGGCGTCGCCCGCGAGCAGCACGAACTTGGGGCCGACCTTCTTGATCAGTTTCGCGACGCCGTCGGCGCCGGCGCCGAATTTCGCGGCGACGTCGTCGGTGCGGACGACCGCGACCCGGAAGGTTCTTGCGCGATGCTCGCAGAGCGCGTCCAGGGCGTCCGCGAAGGCGGGAGGGGCGACAATTAAGTATTGGGCGTCGACCTTGTCGAGGTCGCGCTCCACGTACTTCGAGCCCGCGCTGAAAAAAACCAGCAGCGCGAGCACAATTCTCATGCAGACATTCTAACAGACCGCCGATAGGTAAAACGAATGCTGGGGAAATTCGTCGCGCGGCTGCGCAAGCTCAATTGGGACAAGGGCGCCGCCCGGATCGGCGCACTCGCGTCCCGCCACCAGGACAGCGCCTTGCGCGGTTTCTTCGTCGCGGGCTTCGCGCTCGTCGTCCTCCTCGTCCACCGCGAAGTCTTCAGCTTTATCACCCAGCGCAAGCAGTTCGCCGCCCCCCAGGTCAAAACCGCCCTCGCCCCCCGCTGGGCCAACAGCCAGGGCGAGGAGCTGATCAAGATCGAGGGCTCCGGCCGCTCGATCTTCGACCCCAAGCTCGTCGAGAGCGTCGGCAAGACCTTCGAGGAGTGCCCCTGGGTCAAGAAGGTGACCGCCGTCGAGCGCGTCTTCCCGGACCGCCTGCTCATCAAGTTCGAGTACCGCAAGGCCCACGCGGCGGTCCGCCGCGACAACGGCTACGTCCTGGTCGACCGCGACGGCGTGCGGCTGCCCGGCGTCTACACGTCGGCGCCGGCCTGCGAACGGCCCGTCCAGATCACGGGCGTCGCGTCGCTGCCGCCCGAGCCCGGCAAGGTCTGGGACGACGCGTCCCTGAAGGCCGCGGTTGCGATGTCGGACTTCATCCCCGACAACTCGATCCTCCGGCGCCTGGGCATCCGCGAGGTGGACGTGTCCAACTTCGGCGGCCGGCAGGATCCGCGCCGGAGCGAGCTCTCCCTCGTGACGACGAACGGCTGCGTGGTGGCCTGGGGCCGCACGTCCCAGACGTCGAAGTTCGGCGACCTGTCCACGGAGGAGAAGCTCGAGAACCTCCGCGAGGTGCTGGCGGTCTACCCCGACCTGAACGGCCTCAAGCGGGTCACGCTCTACTTCCGCGGCTCGCGGTCGGTGGAGCCCACCGACTCGTACGTCCAGATGCCGCCCCCGGCGCCGCCGCGCCCGCGCGTCCGGTAGTTGTCGGGTCCGGCCTCCTCGCCTATACTGGCGCCATGACTTTCCCGCCGCTCCACAAGTCGGCCGCGCTGCATCTGGCGTGGATCGGCGGGCTCTGCGGCGCGATCATCCTGATGCTGGCGGATCTCCTGCCGTACCGCCTCCCGTTCGCGGCGCCCGACAAGTTCTTCGCCGCCGTCCTCTCCCTGGAGCTCTTCTTCGTCCTCCTCGTCTGGCCCCTCTTCGTCCCCTCGCTGCTGCGGGAGGGCGTCCCGCCGCCCATGATCCTGATCCAGGTCGCGGCGCTGCTCCTCTTCGGCCTCCCGCTGCTGCTCATCGCCGCGAACGTGACCGGGGTCGACGGGGGAAGCGTGCTGCGGGGCCAGGCGCTGGTGGCGGCGCTGGCGGCGTTGGGCGCCGGGATGGCCGCCCGACTCCGCGCCGCGCTGCCCTGGTATTTCCTCGCGGTGTTCTGGATCGCGGCCGCGCACCCCTTCTGGTCCTTTCTCGGAGACCAGATGGGCGCGGCATCCCCGGGGTTCTCCGTCTACCTCAGCCCGTTCTGGGGGGCCGTCACGGACAGTCCCGCGCCCGCCTGGGTGCAGGCGGCGCTGTACGGATTGGCGGGCGTCGTCCTCCTGGCGCTGCCGGCCCGGAAGGCGGCGGCATGACGGTCGTTCTGACGCTCCTCCTGGCCCTGCAGAGCGGCGACCCGAAGATCGAAAAGGTCGAGCGCCTGCTGGGGGATGTGAACCGGCCCCTGCTCTGGACGCCGCTCAAGGTGACGCTGACCTCCGCGAGCGACTTCAGCGGCGACCTCGTGGCCCGGAGCCGCTTCGGCTTTTCGGTCGCCCGGGCCGTCACCCTCAGGGCGGGGAATCACGAGACCATCCTGCTTCCGGCCCTCGACCCGGAGGAGGTCGTCGTGGGGAAGGCCACGGCCAAGGTGCCGAAGGACTTCGTGCGTCCCGATCGCATCGTGCTCGTCGACGCCCGGCTGCCGTACGCGGGCGACCTCGTGTCGACGGCCCAGGTGCTCTACCAGAAGATCTCCGCCGAGGACCTGGAGAAGACGCTGCCCCGGGGACTCCTGGAGGCCGCGGACCTGGTCCTGGTGAAGGAGGGGCCCGGCAGCGTGGCGGCAACCCGGGAGGAGGCCGAGCGGGCGATTGCCGCCCTGAAAGAGCACGCGCCGAGCCTGGAGGCGGTCGACGGGCCGCTCTGGGTGCACGCGCCGCCGTCGGGCTGGGTGCCGGCGAAGCGCACCTGGACACTCTTCTTCGCGACGATGTACGCCTTCGCGGCGTTTGTGGCGCTGGCGGTGGTCGCAAAGCGCTTCCCGAAGTTCGGTCTCGCCTGCGCGGGAGCGGTCGCCCTGTTGGGCATCGTCGGCTATTGGCAGTTCCCGCGGGGCCAGGCCTGGGTCGTCGGCCAGGCCGTGACGGTGCTGCCGCCGGCGGGCGCGGCGCAGGAGCAGCGGACCTGGTTCGTCCACTCGGCGGCGCTGATCCCCGCGGCGAGCTTCGACTTCCCGCGCCTCGTGAAGCCGATCTTCCCCACGATGGCCGGGACCGACGACCCGTTCACCCTCCGCGTGAACGACCGGGGCTGCTCGGTCGAAGGGCTGAAGCTCCTGCCCGGGCGTCCCGCCTGCTTCGGGGGAGGGGAGGGCGTCGCGGCGTCGGAGCCGTCGGGGCCGGCGGCCCTGACGGTGCTGGTGAAGGGCGGGGAGGCCGAGGGGCTCGCGGCGCGGAGCGAGGAGTTCCAGGTCTGGAAGCGCTTCGTGGGACGCGAGGGGCGCTTGACGGTCGCGGCCGGGAGCGATCGCCCGGCGGCGCGCGTGAAGTCCGCCGACCTGGCCGACGAGCACGAGCGGCCGCCCATTTTCATCCGGACGCAGCCGTGATTGAATTCGACGTCATCCCCACGCCGATCGGTCCCTGCACGGCGCAGGTCGAGGGCGGCCGTCTGGTCGGCCTCATCCTGGGCCCGGCCCAGGTCAAGGCAGGGCAGCGCCGCAGGCTAACAGACGTCCGCCGGGGCCTGGCGGCCTGGTTCCGGGGCGAGGAGTCGGAGCTTCCGCTGGGGATTGAGGCCGAGGGGTTCACCCGCAAGGTCTACGACGTGGTGCGGCGGATCCCATGGGGGGAGACCCGGACCTATGGGGAAGTGGCGGCGGCGGCGGGCGCGCCCGGGGGCGCCCGGGCGGTGGGCAGCGCCCTGGGGCGGAACAGAATCTGCCTGTTCATTCCCTGCCACCGGGTGGTGGCCTCGGGCGGCCTGGGGGGCTTCAGCGGCCCCGGCGGCGTCGAGCAGAAAAAAGCCCTCCTGGCCCTGGAGCGCCGGAGCTAGTCCCGTACGCTGGGCCTCAAGACCTTCCGACGGGCTCGTTCCCGGCTCCCCATAATATGGCCTTGCATCGGTTACCCATATGCCGCATAATGCGACATAAATTATTTGACATTTTATGGGCCGAACTTTTATAGTTTATGCCTAATAGGGGGTGGCCTTATATGCCCGTGCCCAAGGATCTCCTCGACATCATGGCGTGCGCGTTCTGCAAGAGCGAGCTGCGCCTGGACGGGGAGAAGCTCCACTGCACCAACAAGGACTGCGGCCTCATCTACCCCGTCAAGGACGACATCCCCGTCATGCTCATCGACGAAGCCGAGCGCCCCTGCCCGAAGTGCGGGGCGACCCGGACCTGGACCGATGACGTCCTGAAGTGCCCCAAGTGTTCCGCCACCCTCGAATACAAGAGAAAGTAAAGAGCAAGCTGCGTGGATAAGCGGTCCCTTCTCGCGATGGTCCTGTGCCTCTTCATCTTCCTCGGATGGATGTGGCTCTCCCAGAAGATCTGGCCCGCGCCGCCGCCGGCGCCGCCCAAGAAGCCCGACGCCGCCGCCCCGGCGACCAAGCCGACGCCCGACAAGCCGGACGTCGCCAAGCCGGACGTCGCCAAGCCCGCCCCCGAAACCGTCAATCAGCCCGAGCCCCCGCGCTACGCGGAGAAGCCGACGTTCACCCTCCGCTCGAAGTTCATCGAGGCGACGCTGACCAACGTCGGCGCGGGCGTCCGGCAGCTCTCCGTCAACTACCCGAAGCCGGGGGAACTGGTCTCCGTCCTGCCGGCCTTCGACCCCAAGATCCCGCACCTCGCCGTCCGCCAGGTGGATGGGCCGGACGCGATCGAGTCGCTGCCGTGGGAGATCGTCGAGCAGAAGGACGACCGGGCGGAGTTCCGCTACCGCCTGCGCAACGGGGTCCAGATTTCGAAGGTCTTCACGATCGATTCCGAGCGGAACACCCTCGTGATGACCCTGATGCTGGACAACCAGAATGCCCCGCCCGCGGGCAAGACCGAGCCGGACTACGTGCCCGTCAAGCTGGACCTCATTTCTATCAACGGGCTGCACCCCGACAGCTTCTACCGCTACGAGGCGTACCTGATGGGCGTCTCGTTCTACGACCACGCCCTCCGGCAGCTCCCGCTGCCGAAGGTCGTCGACGGCGAGAAGAAGCTGGCCGAGGCGCTCAAGATGCCCGCGGGGAAGGAGCGCGACGACGAGGTCAAGAAGATCGAGGAGGATTACTTCCGGGTCTCCGGCGGGAAGAAGGAGTGGATGGGTGTGAAGAACCGCTTCTTCACCTCGATCCTGCAGCCCGACAAGGACGCCCTGGATGCCCTGGACTATTACGCCTTCCGCCAGGCCTCGGCCGCGGCGACCAAGGCGATGGACGTCGAGCGGCACGAGCAGGCACACGTCGACCCGGCCAAGTCGATGGGCCCCGATCCCCACAACATCATGACCGTCGCCCGCAGCAACCAGATCGACGTGGGCAAGAGCCAGAAGCGGATGCAGTTCACGGTCTACAACGGCCCGCTGGACAAGGCGTCGCTCCGGAACTCCGGCATCCCGGGCGCGGACGAACTCGGCGGCTACACCGGCGGCTGCTTCCTGGGCTTCATCGTCAAGCCCGCGGCCGCGCTGATCCTGGAGATGCTGCACCTGACGTCCAAGATCCTGCACAACATGGGCCTGGGCATCATCATCACCACGCTGCTCATCCGGCTCTGCCTCTTCCCGCTGTCGCTGAAGAGCCAGCGGAGCGCGCTGCAGATGCAGGCCCTGGCGCCCAAGATCCAGGCCCTGAAGGAGCGCTACAAGGACGACCAGCAGAAGTACGGCGTCGAGCAGATGCGGCTCTTCAAGGAGCACAAGGTCAACCCGGTCGCCGGCTGCCTGCCGCTCTTCATCCAGATGCCCATCTTCGTGGGCATGTACAGCGTGTTCGAGATGTCGATCGACCTGCGCCGCGCGCCGTTCTTCGCCTGGATCAAGGACCTCTCCGAGCCGGACCGCCTCTTCGGCGGGCACTGGGGCATCGTGATCCCGCTTCCCCTGATCCCGAACCTGGAGATCGCGGCCTTCAACCTGCTGCCGATCCTGATGATGATCACGTGGTTCCTGCAGGCCTACCTGGCGCCGCGCTCGCCCGACCCGCAGCTCGCGCAGCAGCAGAAGATGATGATGTGGATGCCGATCGTGTTCGGCCTGTCCTGCTACGGCCTGGCCAGCGGCCTCTCGCTCTACTTCCTGTCCAACACGCTGCTGAGCATGGCCGAGCAGAAGATCATCAAGAAATACATCCTGAAAGTCCCCCCCGGCGGACCCGGCACGGCGCCGAGTCCCGGGATCGAGAAAAAGTGAGAAGGAGGAAGGATGGAGCCTAAGAAAAGGGTGACCCAGGAGGACATCGCCCGGGCGTGCAAGATCGACCAGGGATCGGTCTCGCGGATCCTCAACGAGGACACGCGCGACTCGTTCGCCGAGGAGACCGTCCAGAAGGTCTTCAAGGTGGCGCGGGAGCTCGGCTACCTGCATCCCTCGCTCATCACGTCCAACCGCCGCGAGTCGAGCCGGCGGAAGGCTGAGGTGACCGGCCGCGTCCAGGTCATGATCGGCACCAACACCGTCTACGACGAGGGCGAGATCGACATCGACGAGGTCTCGATGTCCGGCATGCTCCTGCGCAACTTCCGGACGAAGAAGAAGACCCTGCCGATGGATCGCTTCAAGTTCAACGTCGAGGTCGACGAGGGCAAGCTTAAGGGCTTCAAGGCGCGCTGCAAGCTCGTGCGCTTCTCCGACAACGAGGACGAGTTCGCCCTCGCGGTGAAGTTCGACAGCCTCGACGAGGACGCGAAGGACAAGCTGAAGAATTTTGTCCGTTAACGCGGACACGATCGTCGCTCTTTCCACGCCGCCGGGGGGCGGCCTGCGGGCCATCGTCCGTTTGAGCGGACCGCGGGCCGTCGAGATGGGAGGGAGTCTCCCCGGCGCCGTCGTTCTGCGCGGGCCCCGCACGTTCACCCGCGAGGACGTCGTCGAGATCCATCTCCCCGGCTCTCCGCCGCTGGTCGACCGCCTCCTCCGCGAGCTCCTGGAGCGCGGCGCCCGCCCCGCCCGGCCCGGCGAATTCACCCTGCGGGCCTTCCTGAACGGCCGCCTCGACCTCGCCCAGGCCGAAGCCGTCGAGCAGCTGATCTCCGCCGAGGACGACGCCGAGCGCCGCGCCGCGCTGGGCCAGCTCGAGGGCGACTTCTCCCGCCGCCTCGCCGCCATCGAAGGCGCGCTCCTCGACCTCTGCGCCGACGCCGAGGCCGCGATCGACTTCGTCGACCAGGACATCGAGCTCCTGCCGCCGGCCGCGGCAGTCGCGCGCGCCCGCGCGGCGCTCGACTCCCTCCGGGCGCTCCTCGCCGAGTCCGCCGCCCGCGCCGTCTCGGACCAGCGGCCCACGGTCGCGCTCTTCGGTCTCCCGAACGCCGGCAAGTCGGCGCTCTTCAACGCCCTCTCGGGGAGCGACGCGATCGTCTCCGACGTCCCCGGGACGACCCGAGACGTCCTCTCGGCCGACATCGACGTCGGGGTTCGGGTGCGCCTGCTCGACGCGCCCGGCGATCACGAGGCGCCGGGGCTGGACGGCGAGGCCGTGCGGCGCTCCCGCGAGGCGCTCCGCCGCGCCGACCTGCTTCTCTTCGTCGTCGACGCGAGCGCCGCCGAGGCGGCGCTCCCGCTGGAGCCTGCGGGCCGTCCTGCGATCCTGCTGCTGAACAAGGCCGACCTCGGGCGCCCGGAGGAGGCGCGGCGCCGCTTCCGGCTCCGCGAGGCCGTCTGGACCTCCGCCCGTACGGGCGACGGGCTCGGGGAGCTGCGCCGCCTCCTGGCGACAATGCTGCGCGGCGAGGACGCCGGCCCCGGGGCTCGCTTCCGGATCAGCCTGCGACAGCGCGCGCTGCTGCGGGAGGCGGAGGCGGCGCTCGACCGGGCCTGCGGGGCCGCGCCGGGCCTCGGCATGGAGTTCGTGGCCGCCGACCTGCGCTCCGCGCTCGCCGCCCTGGGCGGCATCTCCGGCCGCGCGAGCGACGAGGACCTCCTGGACCGGATCTTCTCCCGCTTCTGCCTGGGGAAGTGACGGGGCCCGAAATCCCGTTGACAGGATTTTCGGGGACCTCTAGAGTAGCTCACCTCGATGCGCTGCCCGTTCTGCAAAAAAGACCACGACAAGGTCATCGACTCCCGTTCCGCCAACGCCGGCGCCACCGTGCGGCGGCGGCGGGAGTGCCTGGCCTGCAAGAAGCGCTTCACGACCTACGAGAAGGTCGAGGAGATCACGCTCTACGTGATCAAGAAGGACGGCCGGCGCGACGTCTTCGACCGGGAGAAGATCAAGCGGGGGCTCCTGACCGCGTGCAAGAAGCGCCCCGTCTCGCTCCAGACCATCGAGGACATCGTCAACCGGATCGAGATCGAGCTGTACGAGAATTACGACCGCGAGGTGAAGTCGACGAAGATCGGCGACCTCGTGATGCGGGAGCTCAAGGGCGTCGACCACGTGGCCTACGTGAGGTTCGCGTCGGTCTACCGCGAGTTCAAGGACGTCAACGAGTTCATGCGCGAGCTCAAGCCGATGCTGAAGGGCGGCGTCCGGGTTTGAGCAAAACGGGCCGCGGCGGGGTAGACTAGGGAACGCTTCGCCGGGGTAGGGAGCGACTGGGGACCGGGCAGCTGGGGTAGAGAGGGTCATGCCGATCAAGAAGATTGAGTCCGTACGCAAGCGCGACGGGGCCATCGCGCCGTACGACGAGCAGAAGATCGCCGAGGCGATCGCCAAGGCCGCGCGCGCGTCGGGGCTGGACAACGGCACCATCGGGCGCGATCTCGCGAGCGTGGTCACGATGTACCTCGAGCGCTACCACGAGCGCGAGACGCCGACGAGCCTGGAGATCCAGCAGCTCGTCGAGAAGATCCTCTTCGACACCGGCAACGCGCCCATCGCGCGCTCCTTCATCGTCTACCGCGAGAAGAAGGGCCAGCCGGCCGAGAGCCCGGCCGCGATGCCCGCCGAGGACCTGTTCCCGACGAACCTGCTCCTGGTCGACGGCGCGACCACCGGCGAGGTGGCCCCCTGGGGCCGCGAGCGGATCATCGCGGCGCTCACCAAGGAGGCCGGCCTCGAGCAGGCGGCCGCCGCCGAGATCGCCGGCGCCGTCGAGCAGAAGATCTTCCGGCTCGGCCAGCGTCGCGTCTCGACCTCGCTGATCCGCGAGCTCGTCAACCACGAGCTCCTCGGTCGCGGCTACGGCTCCAAGCTGCGCCGCCAGATCGTCGTCGGCCTGCCCAAGTACGACCTCGGGCAGCTCGTCGGCGACGAGGAAGCCCAGATCGACCCCGACGCCATGTGCCGGACCATCGGCCAGGCGACGCTGCGCCAGTACGCGCTCCAGGAAATCTTCGCCCGGGACGTCGCCGACGCCCACATCGAGGGCCGGTTGCAGCTCCACGGTCTCGAGGAGCCCCTCAAGCTGCACGCCGTCGCGCCGTCCGTCGCGAGCCTCCGCCGCACGGGCGTCCGCGTGCGCGGGTCGGCCGTGCTCTCCGAGCCCGCCCGCGACGCCCGGACCTTCACGGCGCAGCTGGGTCGGGTGATCGCCGACGCTCGGCGCTACGTCAGCGGGCCCGTCATGCTGTCCAACCTCAGCGAGGTCTACGACCAGCTGCTCTGGGGCGCCGACGAGGACTCGGTGCGGACGGAGGTCGAGCACCTCGCGGCGGCCCTCGACGGCGCGACCGCGGGCGTCCACCCGCGCCACCGCAGCGCGGCGGGGATCGCGTCCGGCGGGCGGGCGCTCGTAACGGTGAGCGGCGCCGGCGAGGAGCTGAAGGAGTTCTGCCGCATGGCGGCGGAGCGGCCGATGGCGTTCCAGTTCGACCGGCCGGCCGGCGCGGGCGCGTCCGGCTCGGCGGGCGCGCTGCCCTCCGGGTGGAGCGCCACCGCGCACGCCATCACGCTCAACCTGCCGCAGGCGTTCTACCGCAGCGAGGCGGGGACGGACTTCTACTCGGAACTCGAGACCTCCATCGAGCTGGCTGCGAAGGCGCACCTGCAGAAGCGGCAGCTCCTCCGGAAGTTCACCGACCGGTCCTCGGGGACGTTCGGCGGCGCCGCCGGCTGGAACGTCGACGGCGCGGGCGCCCTGCGCTTTGACGACTTCGACTACGCCGTCGGCGTCGCGGGCCTGAACGAGGTCGTCCGCCTCCTCTCGGGGGAGGAAATCCTGGGGAGCGACCAGGCGGTGCGCCTCGCGCTCCGCATCGTGTCCTACGTCTACTTCCGGCTGCGCGAGGAGTCCACGCGCCACGGGCTGCGGCTCGTCCTCGAGGACGTCCCCGTCGCCGACGCGGCGGACCGCTTCGTGAAGATCGACGGCCAGCTCTATCCGCGGGCCCGCGGCCTGCTCGCCGACCGGAGCCGCTACACGCCCGGCTTCCGGGTGCGCGGCGTGCCGTCGTTCGAGGCGCTCTCGGTCGAAGCCCGCTTCCACACGCTCGTGCCCTCGGCGCGCGCCACCGTGGAGCGCTCGCGCCTCTCCGCCGCGGAGCTCTTCGCGACCCTCGGACGCCTCCACGGCGAGACTCAGGCCTCGCGTTTGGCTGTTGAATGACCGGCCGAATCCACAAGATCGCGGCGAACGACTACGAAGTCCACACCGATCAGGGCGTCTTCCACTGTCGCTTCCGCGGGAAGTTGAAGCGCGAGCGCAAGGCGGCGCTCAAGCTCGCCGCGGTGGGGGACTTCGTCGAGGTCACCCCAGGGGAGGCCCGGCAGGGGACCATCGAGAAGGTTCTGGACCGCCGCTCCCGCCTCTCCCGCCACGACGTCATGCGCCCCTCGACCGAGCAGGTCATCGTGGCCAACGTCGACGTGCTCTTCGTCGTCCAGGCCGCGAAGGACCCGGACTTCAACGACATGATCGTCGACAAGTGCACCGTGATGGCGGCGGGGAACCGGCTGCCGCTCGTCATCGTGATCAACAAGAGCGACCTCGCGACGCCCGACGTCTCGCTTTACGAGAAGGCCGGCTACCGCTGCCTGCGCACGTCGGCGAAGACCGGCCAGGGCATCGACGAGCTGCGGGGCTTCCTGAAGGGGAAGACCTCGGTCTTCATGGGCCCGTCGGGGGTCGGGAAGTCGTCGCTGATCAACGCCCTCGATCCGGAGCTGGCCCTCAAGGTCGGCGAGGTCTCGCGGCACGGGGAAGGGCGCCACACGACGACGTGGGTGGAACTGCTGCCCATGGCGGGGGGACTGGTCGCCGACACGCCGGGCATGGAGTTCTTCACCCTCTGGGGGGTGACGCCCGAGAACCTGAAGGACCACTTCCTCGATTTCGTCGACCTCGCGGGCGGCTGCCGCTTCCGCAACTGCTCCCACGTCAGCGAGGCCGGCTGCGCGGTGCGAGGGCACGTTGCGGAATCGCGCTACCGCAACTACCTGGACATCCTGGCCAAGCTGCGGGAACGCCGCGACATCTTCGACCGCTAGATGGCCAAAAGCGTCCAGGTTGGTTTTGGCTGTCGTCCGTTCAGTGAACAAACAGTTTCAATTTTGCGTCAAGGATTTGCCAAGATACGTCCGATAAAGTAATCTTAGGGGCAAGAGAGAGGGGTCCCGCCGGTGACGCATCCCCTCTCCGCTTGCACAGGGTAGAGAGAGGGGACGATGCAGCTCAAGAAGCTCGAGATGTGCGGTTTTAAATCCTTCGCCAACCGCACGGCGTTCGACTTTAGCACCGGGGTCACGGGGGTCGTCGGCCCCAACGGCTGCGGCAAATCCAACGTCGTCGACGCCATCAAGTGGGTGCTCGGCACCCTCTCCTACAAGTCCGTGCGCGGCGAGGAGATGCTGGACGTCATCTTCAAGGGCGCGCAGGGCGTGTCGGCGATGGGCTTCGCCGAGGTCTCCCTCACGCTGGACAACTCCGACCACACGCTGCCCCTCGAGTTCGAGGAGGTCACCATCACCCGCCGCCTCTTCAGCAGCGGCGAGGGCGAGTACTACATCAACAAGGCGCCGTGCCGCCTCAAGGACATCCGCGAGCTCCTCTACGGCACGGGCATCGGCACCGACAACTACTCGGTCATCGAGCAGGGCAAGATCGACAAGCTCGTCCTCTCGAACCCCCACGAGCGGCGCCTGGTCTTCGACGAGGCGGCCGGCATCTCCAAGTACCGCGCCAAGAAGCGCGAGACCGAGAACCGCCTCGAGAAGGTAGCGGGCGACCTGCTCCGCATCCAGGACGTCGTCCACGAGGTCCAGAAGCAGCTCCGCTCGGTGCGCGCGCAGGCGGGCCGCGCGTCGCGCTACAAGGAGCTCTCCGAGGAGCTGAAGGGCAAGCGCCTGAAGCTGGCCACCCACGAGCACCGCACGCTCGCATCGCGCGGGGCCGAGGTGGCGGAGCGCCTGCGCACGTCCGAGGAGAAGCGCGCCGCCCTGCGGGCGGACCTGGAGGCGCGGCTCCGCGCGCTCGACGAGGCCCAGAAGCGCCTGGAAGTCGAGGCGGGGCGCCACGCGGACCTCGCGTCCGCCCTGGCGGGCCTGGAATCCCAGTCCTCCTACCTGGAGAAGTCGATCGCGTCCGCGGAGAGCCGCTGCCGCGAGCTCGAGGCCGAGCGCGGCCGCGCGGAGGCGGACCGGGCCTCCTTCGAGGCCAAGGCGGTGGAGATCACCGCGCAGATCGACATCGAGTCGGTCAAGCTGGCGGAGCTCGACGAGGCCGTGCGGGCGCGCCAGGCGGAGCAGGAAGAGGTCCGGCGTCAGCTGGATGAGGCCGCCCGCGAGTGCTCCCGCGCGTCCGCCGACTATGAGGCCAAGAAGGCCGAGGCGGTCGAGCTGGCCCACAAGGAGACCCAGTACCGCAACGAGCAGGCGCGGCTCCAGAAGGAGCTCACCGAGCTGACGGCCCGGGTCGAATCGATGCGGGCCCAGGACGTGAAGCTGGAAGCCGAGCTTTCGGACCTGCACTCCCGCGTCGGCGGCGTCCGCGAGACCAAGAGCGTCCTCGAGCACGAGATCGCCTCCCTCATCGCCGCCAAGAAGGCGGAGGACGTCGAGCAGCTGAAGCTGCGCGAGGAGCGGTCGGCGCTGGAGCACGAGCTCGTCCAGCTCCGCGAGGGGAAGGACCACCGCGTCGCGCGGCGCGAGACCCTGCGGGACCTCGAGGCCCACTTCGAGGGCCTGGAGGCCGGCGCGCGCACGCTGCTGCGCGAGAAGATGGACGGCGTGCTGGGCACCGTCGCGGACCACCTGGAGGTGGCCGCGGAGTCCGTCGCGGCCGTCGAGGGCGCGCTGGGCGACCGCGCCGGCGCCGTCGTCTGCGACACGGCCGAGCATGCCGAGAAGGCGGTCGCGTTCATCCGCGAGCGCAACCTGGGCCGCACGATCGTGATCGCGCTCGACGAGTGCCGCAACGGGTACTTCAGCGACGTGGAGCTGCTCTCGGGCGGCGTCCTCGGCCGCGCGAGCTCGCTGGTGGTCTGCGAGGAGCGCTACCGTCCCATGGTCGAGGCCCTCCTGGGCCACACGCTGGTGGTGTCGGATCGTCCGACGGCCCGGCTCATCCGCGCGGAGAAGCTGACCGAGTGGCCGCTCGTCACCCCCGAAGGCGACTACTTCGACCATCCCGGCCTGATCACGACCGGCGGCGCGCGGGCCGTGCAGGGCCTGATCTCCCGGAAGGCCGAGCTGCGCAAGCTGGAGGAGGAGATCGAACACTACCTGGGCCTGCTGGCCCAGAAGGAGTCGCGCTTCTCCGAGATCGTCCGGCGCATCAAGTCGGGCGAGGAGAAGATCGAGAAGCTGCGCCACGACGTCTACGACAAGAACATGGAGCTGGGCGAAACCTCGACCCAGATCGAGCAGCTCGCGATGCGCGAGAAGTTCCTGGGCGGCGAGAGGGAGCAGATCGCGGGCGAGCTGGAGGCGATGGGCCGGCAGTCCGGCGCGGTCGCCGACCGCGCCGCGTCGATCGAGACGCTGCTCGCGCAGCTCTCGTGGCTGAAGACGTCGGTGGCGGCCGAGATCGCCGTGCTGGCCGCGACGCTCGAGAAGTACGAGGCGGGCAAGGCGGAGCTGCAGAACGCGCTGACGCATGCGCGGGTCGAGAGCGCGAAGGCGAGCGAGCAGCGCCTCTCGGTGGAGAGGCGCCGGGAGATGCTGGAGGCCAATCGCGCCGAGGCGGTGGAGTCGCTGGACCGGGTGTCCGGGCTCGCGGGCGAGATCGCGGGCCGGCACGAGGCGGCTCTGGCCGAACGGGCGGCGCACGACGAAGAGCGGGCGGCGCTGGTCGGCCGCCTGGAAGGGGCGCGCGCCGACGTCGAGGAGGCCGCGCGGGCCCGGGAGTCGCTGGCGGCCGATTGCGACGCGGCGCGCGAGGAGAAGTCGCGCGTGGAGAGCGAGCTCGGCCCCTGCGAGGACGAGCTGAACCGGCTCCGGATCGAGGGCGAAGGGCTTCGCGTCAAGGCGGAGAACCTGTCGCAGCGGGCCCGCGAGGAGCTGGAGATCGACCTGGCGCAGACGGTGGTCGACGCGCCGGTGGAGGAGATCCCCGACCCCGCGGCGCTCGGTCGCGAGGTGGACGAGCTGCGCATGAAGCTCTCGGGCTTCGGCGCCGTGAACGTGGTGGCGCTGGACCAGCTCAACGAGCTCGAGGAGCGCGAGAAGTACATGCTGACGCAGGTCGAAGACCTGAGCAAGTCCAAGGGCCA
>Ga0310813_10000178_pt1 | contig 47293 bp, 30 predicted proteins | sample YN3metagenome_FD_203086 | JGI IMG/M metagenome (GOLD analysis project Ga0310813, IMG submission 203086) | Soil microbial communities from experimental microcosm in Duke University, North Carolina, United States - YN3 | ecosystem: Engineered > Artificial ecosystem > Soil microcosm > Unclassified...
GACTAATAATAGATGCAAGATACCAGATGCCGGATACCAGATAGTTTAGATAAAAACAACTCTGTTTTAAATAAGCTAAAAGACAATGTCATTAAATTACTCTCGCATTTATCCGGTATCTGGCATCCGGCATCTGGTATCTCAAATAAGTATTAATATTTAAGAGGGTAATTCCAAAGTATTTTTTGATTAATGATTATGACTGTAGTTCTTAATTTGGTTGTCAAATTTATATTGCTGCCTTCCGCTCGCTGGTTTACCATTTTTGTTGCACCGAAATTCTGACTAGCGTTTGCACTATTCTCATATCCCTTTTTGCTTTTATATAAAAATTGTATAAAAATGTAAGTTTTTGTCAATTTTACATTATAAATATCTGTATAATAGATGATTTTATTTTTTCTTTAATGTAAGTTTAGTTATACTTGTGTAAGTTTACTAACCAGGTAAAACTTTCTCAAAGCTATTGCAGGATCCATCCCGTTTGACCAGTCGGGGAAATCAATACATCATGCAGCGTCCAAAGAGAGTAGTAGAGTGCATTTGCCAATCATAAACATTAAAGAATACTAGAAAATTTTTAAAAAAGAGAGCTATGAAGAATTTAACCATTTCTCAATTACCGAGTACTAATACATACAATCCTGAAGATGTATTAGCGATCCTACAGCATGAGGATGATAAACAGACAACGAGACAAATACGATTAGATGATCTTGCAGTAAATCTTCTTTCAGGAGGTACTTCCTTTAATTATAAAGGCACTTGGAATGCATCTACGAATACGCCCACTATTCCCGCGGCCAGCGCCGACAACAAAGGATGGTACTATGTAGTAAGCACTGGAGGCATACAAAACTTAGGTACCGGCGCCATCGATTATGAACCTACGGATTGGATTGTTTCCAACGGCACCAGCTGGGATAAAATTGATAACTCGGAAAGCACAGGAAATAATTTTATCGATACCACACATGCGGCAGTAATTGCGGCAATCAGTGGCAGCACATTAGTGCCGGGGGTATTTTACAGAATCAACGATCACCGCACGATTCACATGATCCCGGAGACAACGGATATCAATACAGGTCCGCTGGAACCCTTGATCTGTCTGGCGCTTTCCAACAATACGCTTAGCGGTCTTGCCTGGTCGGAGCAGTTCCCAAAGGATATTATTGAATACGATGTTACCGATGTGCTGGCCGAAGATACGCTGACAGCGCGCAAAGGAAAGATCATTTACCGAAAAGATATCATCAACAACCTGGAGACCTGGTACGATTTCCGAAATGTAAAGTTCAGAAGATGGGCGCTCAACGGAGCCGGCAATCCTGGCTGGATGGCGAGCACTCCTTATGTACAGGGAGATATTATTTACGACAGCGACAACAATCGTTTTTTGAAAGCATTCGTAAACCATACTTCTGATAGTAGCAGTTTGAGTACCGATGTGTCGAACCATAAATGGATGGTGGTCTTTGCTGCCGATACTACGGATCTTCATTATGCTTGGCGAACTTCACTCAACGAGTTTGGCCTGGCAGTGATCAACGCTGATCCTACCGACTCTGCCGATTATTATACATTTGTTGCCAATTGTAAAAATGTATCAATCCCAAAATCCAGTGCGAGCTATAACAATATTGTATTCCTGGATGTGATCAACTCCTTTAATTTTGGAGTCAACTGTACCAACATGACTATCGCGCTTACCAGCTACTATATTGCCGATAGCTCGAATACTATTGGCGACAACAGCAGCAGTATTATTTTTATTTCCGGCCAGAGTGTGCATATGGGAGAATATACCTCTGGTGTAATTCTCAATATCGCCGGAAGCATTGAGATCAAAGGTAAGTGTACACAGCTTTTTCTGAGCAGCTCGGCTTATGTAGAGATCGGAGATCTTTCCAATAATATTTATATGGAATCAAGCATCCATAATAAGGTAGGTACAAATTCAAATTATTGTTTGTACGATAATTCCAGTCGCATCACTTCTGAAACGGATTGCAATAATATGACGGTAGTAGCTTCCGGTTTTTGTACGATAGGAAAAGGCTGTACCGATAATAAAATTATCAACAGTTATTTTGTACAGATAGGAATACATTGTCATCAGAATATCCTGACCACTACTTCCAACATTACGATCGGAAGCGGATGTTATTCCAATAGTTTTACAAATGGCTATGGAAACAAGATCGGCGTGTATTCCAGTAGCAATACGATCACCACCGGCAATCACAATACGATTGGCAACGAAGCACCGGGAAATTCAATTTTAAATTCCTCCGGCGCCTACATCGATCATATGGCTTACCTTAATGTAATTCAAAGTGGATCAAACAATGTAAAGATTGACGAGGGAGCCTACTCCAATACCGTCACAAGCTCCAGCAATGTGGAGATTGGCAGGAATAGTAATCTTAATAATGTGCTGACCGGTTCGGACGGGAGTAAGATCGGGATGAACTGCGTAGGCAACATGGTTCAGCAAAGTTCTCCGTATGCTTTGATTGGCGATGCCTGTAGCTCAAATACGATTCAAAGCGGTTCAATAAGTGTAAAAATAGGCAAAGGTTGTTTTGGGAATATTGTAGAACAATCTTCTTCTTATTCAACAATCGGCGATTACTCCAACAGTAATGGAATACACCAGGGAGCGCTCAATACAATCATCGGCGATTATTCGAATAGCAATACATTTATTACCGGGGCAACTTACAACAAGATTGGAAATTATTCTTCCAGCAATTCCTTCGCTTCCGGATCGAGCTACAATATCCTGGGCGATGGCTGCAATACCAATACTTTTGTACAGAACAGTAACTATAATATATTAGAGTTGAATGCTTCTACCAATGGCTTTTCGGTTACTTCCCAATACAATAAAATAGGAGCAGGCTCTACTTCCAATACTTTTAACAACTCACAGAATAATACACTCGGACAGGTTTGTCACAATAATACCTTCAATACAGGATGTATTTCCAATGTGCTTGATGCAAATTGTTACAATAATATTTTTGCCCTTAATGGTTACTCTGCTACGAATAACAACAGGATAGGAGCAGGTACCAATAATTCTACTATCACCGGGAGTAATAATGTGTTGGAAGCAAACTGTTCGTTCATCGTATGCCTGACCCATATGATCATCAATCAATCTTATTTTGCTTCCGGTGTAAACAATATCACACTGGATTTTGGCAGCGGCGCGTATATCACAGCGCTGAAAATTCTTCTGCCAAATACAATTGCATATACATTGGTAGAAGGTAAGATAGGATCTACTGTGACTTACAACAATAAAGTGTTTGACATGAAAGATTCCAGTGGAGATCTTTGGGCAAGCCTGGTGGATACAGCAGGGGTGATGACAACCGAAAAATTGATCTCCAATTAAAATATGCTGCACCGTTATTTTGATAAAACATATCTGATCAATCTTGCTTCGAGGAAAGACCGTTTAGAACTTTCGCAAAAAGTTTGCGCAGAAATCGGGCTGGAGTTTACACGCTACGAAGCTATCCCTGGCGAAACGATCCGGGACGTGCGCCAGTATGATGAGCATACTACGCTCGCGCTACGCTGGAACAACAATGCAGCAGGCCTTGTGAAAACTACGCTCAATATTCTGCTCGAGGCGCGTGAAAAAAAATACAAAAGTATTTTGATCCTGGAAGACGATGTTCAGTTCAATCCTATTCTTCCGAAAATATTGGAGCAACGTATGCCTTTGCTTCCAACAGACTGGCAGCTCTTTTATTTCGGCGCTACACATCTTACCGCCCCTGATCGCTACAGCCCTTTCATGGCAAGGGTTACCAATGCCAATTCCTGTCACTGCTACGCTATCCACCATACGTTGTATGATAGGTTAATTGAGTTGATCAGTCCGATAGAATTGCCGATCGATTATTATCTCCGGAAAGAAATTCATCCGGAAGGAAAAACTTACTGCTTCATTCCTAACATGGCCTGGCAGTTCTCGGGTTACTCAGATATACAAGGAGGATATTTAAATACAGACTTTATAAGGCAGTATTGATCCGAATAAATTATCTGGTATCCGGTATCCTGTAATGACCGAATACCATTCTCATTCCACCGCAACTATTAACTACAACTATAAAATGAACAGACACATTTCAAATCTCGAAAGCCTCCATAGTGCAGGAGCTTTCGCGAACGTAACTGCCCTCAAAGCAATAGACACCAGCTCTGCTACGGATTATCCCGCTTTCATATGGGCATACGTAGACGGCGAAGGAGAGTATTTCCTGGACCGCGTTTCTGCTCTTACCGAATCACTGCCTACAATAGCAAAGCCCGTTACCGGCAGTGGCTATTGGGTAAAGAAAACAAATACAAATGTTACTGCAAACAATCTTATCAAACAGGTCGGCACACTTTGGGGAAGCATCGGAAGCATTACTACTTCCACCGTACCCGAAGGAAGTAATTTATATTTTACCGAAGCAAGAGTACGAAGCACCCCACTTACTGGATTCAGTGCTTCCAACAGCGCGATCACCGCTACCGACAATTTGTTGCAGGCCTTGTCGAAAACACAAGGACAGCTAGACAACCGATTGCTGCTTTCCGGTGGCACACTTACCGGTGCGCTGACCTTGTCGGGCGATCCTGCTTCGGCCTTGCAGGCCTCTACCAAACAATATACCGATACAAAACTTCCTCTGGCAGGCGGCACACTTACGGGCTCTTTGACCTTGTCAGGCGATCCTGTTTCCGTCTTGCAGGCCTCTACCAAACAATATACCGATACAAAACTTCCTTTGGCTGGTGGTACACTTACGGGCTCCTTGACCTTGTCGGGCGATCCTGCTTCGGCTTTGCAGGCCTCTACCAAACAATATACCGATACAAAGCTTCCTCTGGCAGGTGGCACACTTACAGGCGCATTGACTTTATCTGCCGATCCTGTATCGTTGATGCAAGCCTCTACCAAACAATACACCGATAGCAAACTGGCTTTAGTGGGCGGTACGCTTACCGGCGCACTCACTTTAGCAGCCGACCCATCTGCAGCGCTGCAAGCTTCTACCAAGCAGTACACGGATACAAAACTTCCCCTTGCAGGAGGCGCACTTACAGGAACATTGGTTCTCAATGCCGATCCATTGAATCCGCTGGAAGCCGCGACCAAGCGCTATGTAGACACTGCCATTCAAGGATTGGATTCTAAACCATCCGTAAAAGCCGCTACTACCGCGAATATTACGCTCAGTGGTACGCAAACAATCGATGGAATAGCGTTGAGTGTAAACGATCGCGTGCTGGTGAAAGATCAAACTACCACTTCGCAAAATGGTCTTTATGTAGTGCAATCCAGCGCCTGGACAAGAGCCCTTGATATGGATACATGGAGCGAAGTGCCGGGATCTTTTGCATTTGTAGAACAAGGAACAATCAACAATAATACTGGCTGGACCTGCACCAGCGATCAAGGTGGTACGATCGGTACTACGGCGATTGTATTTGCACAATTTTCTGCTGCCGGAGCTTATACTACCGACGGTCAGGGTATAATACTTACCGGCAACCAGTTTAGCCTACAGCTGAATGGCAGTACTCTTAGTAAATCAGGCTCAGGCTTACAAGTAGCCAGCGGAGGAATTACCAATACAGAGATCTCTTCCTCTGCTGCTATTGCCAGAACCAAGCTGGCAAGCGGTACGGCAAACCAAGTAGTAGTGAACGATGGCTCAGGAAATTTTTCCAGTGTCTCTTCACTTCCGTTCACACAGGGCGGCACCGGGCTTACAGCGCTGGGCACGGCCAATCAACTCATGGGTGTCAACGCAGCCGCTACCGGATTGGAATATAAAAGCATCGCTTTTACCAATGGTTCGGTTGTAAATGCAGCCAACTTACTTACGCTTTCCATTCCACAAGCAATTGATACGGCCGCTTCTCCGACGTTTTCAGGACTTACCTTGAATGGCACAGGGCAACTTCAGTTGCCCAACGGTACGACCGCACAGCGTGCCGCTTCGCCCGTAAATGGTATGATCCGTTACAACTCCACAAACAGTAAACTGGAAGCCTATGAAAACGGTGTATGGATCAATGTCGTGGGTACAGGTTCAACCGATTATAGCATGGAATATACGATTGCAGGGAACCTGGCCCTAGGTGTTATTGCAAGCGTTGGTAACAATGGATCTGTCAGCTTTACTACACCGATCGGTTTTGCGGTACCTATTGGGATGACATTAGTGGATATTTCTGTAAATCTAGGCAGCTTCCAGGCATCTGCTGCCGCTACGCTTAGTCTCCAGATACGTCAGCTTACTACCACTACGGCGGGAGTATCGTTGCCTATTAGTACTACTTCAGGTACGCTGATGCAAACGGTGACTTACACTACTGCAGGTTCGTCTGCTGCTACGTTTCATCGTACGAAGACAGTCAACGGTCTTTCTGTAGGGTTCACTGCTGGTAACGTAATTTTTGTAGTGGTGAGTGCATTTACCAATTGCAGTGCGGCGGATATGGTAATGTCGCTTCGTTTTAAACAATAATAATTATAACGTCCTTGCGAGGAGTAATTGTCCGCTGGCGGACGACCACTCCTTGCAAGGACGGTTTCAGTTAACCAAGCACTTCTAAAACTCAATTATAACAGCACATTCAACTAGCCCGAGTACTATGTTGCATAAATATTTCGAAAAAACTTTTTTGATCAATCTTGATTCGAGGAAGGACCGACTGGAAAAGTCAATGGAAGTATGTAAGTCAGTAGGATTGGAGTTTGAGCGCTATCCCGCCATCGTGGGAAGCGAGCTTCAGGATTATTACGAATATGAAAAATATTATTCCGACCGGATCCGCTGGAACACTGGTGCTGCCGGGCTTGCACAGACTACTTATAATATCGTAAAGGAAGCCATGGAGAAAAAATATTCCAGCATCTTGATTATGGAAGACGACGTAGAATTTCGTCCGGAATTGAAACTGTTTGTGGAAACAGCGATGGAACATATTCCCGAAGATTGGGAAATGTTTTACTTCGGCGCCACACACCACGAGCCTTACGAATTGATCGGACCTTTTCTCGCTAAACTTCGCAACGCCAATGCTTGTCATTGTTATGCCATTCATTCCAGGGCTTTTGAACGGGTTTTAAAAATTCTTAGTCCTGTAGGTTTGCCGATCGATTATGCTTTCCGACTGATGATGCATCCGAGAGGGAAAAGCTATTGTACTGTGCCGAATGTAGCTTACCAGTTTTCCGGTTACTCAGATATTGAAGGAGGATTTTTAGATACTACCTTTCTTAAAGCTTTTTGATCTATGAACAACCAAGAAATGATCTTACAACTCACGGCTTTATATGATAAAGTACAAAAATACAAAAGCGAAGCCTTCGTGCATGTATTGCCACCGGACGCATTCACCCTGTGGAGTGATTTTGAAATTATCCGGCGGGCTTTATTGCAGACGGGGGTGAAATTTTTTGAAGAAGTAAAAGCAGTGGCAATGCCCGTTGTTCCTGTAGATCAGGAGGGAAAACAGATCTTTACGCCAGCAGACTTTGATGTATTGGAAGAAGAGATCAGGCGTGCGGTGATCTATGGTAGTTTTTTAAAAGGGTAGGAGGTTTAAAAACAGATCTTGAGGAAATAATTTGGCCCGGTTTTCGTTCTAATAGAGAACAGGAATTAAAGCTCCCATTGCGTAAAGGCAAGGAGTATATGGTTATGAAATTTACAAAAGTAGAAGAACAGAAAGGCGAGTACTTGTGGGTTTACTTTACGGATAGCCAGCAACGAAAGCAAGGTGAATTGCTTTGTTATAAAACTGAAGGCAAATTACCTTCCCAGGAAAATTTATTGTTTGTCGAGCAATATGAAAATGATATTTTGCTCAACAAAAAATGGATGAAACTTCCCGTCTTATTATCATAGAAAATAAGATGCGTATTTACAGGCTATCACTTCAAATTTTTTTCAGGGAAAATGGTTTGATATTATGACAGGTCTCCATTTTTGTATTTTTAAAAAATTAAATCTTGCCCTTAATTTTTCTGCACTTTCGTTTTAATTAGAGATTGGGCAAGTGCAAAAAGTCTTATTGTTTTTATTACAACATGAATAGTGTCTTTTTGCCTGTAATTCACCTCAAAAAACGCATAAATAGCCCAAGATTAAGTCTTAAAAATCAACCTTATTGTTAATTTTCTTAACCGGAATAAGACAATTGTAAATTGTATTTTTTTAATATGAATATAACCTAATTTGATAATTCCTATAAAAATTTTGAATTTTATTGGACCTCGGGGATTTTTTTTATTAAAAATGTTATCTAATTTAGCAAATATATACAACCTGATATGGTAAAGTTTACGTAATAAACCGTGTGAAATGATTTTCAAAGCCAGAAAAGTGTTTCATATCGCCAATCACATCATAAAATAAAACAAATTGAGGTATTTCATCATACCAGTCATTTTAAAATGAAGAAGGAAAATAACCTGGGTACAACTCTTTTGAAATTAGTTAAAAGAGTTATGCTTACCTGTGTGGTAAGCTTGGCATTTACAGTTGTAAGCAGCTATGCACAAAAAACATCTACTGGAAGCGGGGCATGGAATAATGCCGCTACCTGGACTCCGGCAGGTGTGCCCGGAGCTACTGATATTGTTACGGTTGCCGCAGGGCATATAGTAACTGTGCCGGCAAGTGCTACCTGTAAGCAGTTACTCATTAGTGGTACAGTTGATATGACGGCAGGTAGTAGTATTACGATGGATATCACCAACAATAGCTCGGCTGGTCCTACTAATGGTTTACAATTGAATAGTGGAAGTAATCTTATTATTGGGGCAACCAATACTGTTTATTTTTCAAATGGTCAGGCATCGGGTATCGTTAATAATGGTGGTACCATTGCCAGTACCGGTACTAATGGAGTGAATGGTGGTACCATACTGGCTAATACCTGTTGTGGCGGTGAATTCAGGGTTTCTGGTTCTGCAATGACAACGGTTTATAATTTAACGTTTCTTCAAAATGCCAATTTTAATATTGCCAGTGGTGGTTTGTTTGTAAATGGTACGTTATCGGTACCTAACAACAACTTTAACTCTAATGGAACAACATTATCTCCTATCTATGGTACTGCTTCTACTTTATTCATCAACAATGGTGGTCAGGGTCTTGGTGGTGGTACTCCGCTCAATGGTAACCTTAATAAACTTTGGGCAGTCCAAACCGGAACTATTGGAGTAACTCCAGGTTATCCTAATAATGTAACACTGGTCAATTTGGGAACATCTTCAGGTGGAGTAACACCTGCAGGAGGATCCAATATAAACGTAGGATGGAGACCTACAGGAGCAGTAGGCCTTAACGGAACCCTTCGTATGGGAGATGGAACAGGAGGAAATCCCGGTTCTAATCCTACCGGCAGTGTAATAGGTAGTCTTGATCAGGTAAGCAGTTTTTCATGTGGAGGTATTATTGTAGATAATAATTCAACCCTTATTAGTCCTGGTGCTGTTCCTTATACGGTAAACGGTAACTTCATCCTTCAGGGCGCTACTACCGGTCTTTATTATAGCTTTAGTACTAGTACAAATATTAATTTTGCAGGAACGGGAACTTCCGCATCTCCTCAAACGATCAGCACGAATGGCACTTCTGTTGCCTTTCCTATTATGACAGTAAGCAATGGTACGTATGTACAATTGCAAAAACCTGTAACGATCAGCAGTACACTTAATCTTACTGCTGGATATATTGGAACAACTGCAACGAATTCATTAACTGTTACCAATACGGTTCCCGCCGCTGTTACAGGTGGGAGTTCAACATCCTATGTTGATGGGCCTTTAACCTGGTCTTTTCCTGCATCAGGAGCGGGCAACTATACCTTTCCTGTGGGAGATCTTAGCCATAACGGCGGCGCCTATCTTCCGATCACATTAGCTTCTGCAAGCTCTACAGGCGGAACAAATGTTACAGCTACCGCATTTCACCAGGATCTGGGAGGTTTCCCTGATGCTACAGTTACTTCGCTCAGTCATACCGATTATTGGTCTGTATCCACCACTACAGCGTTCAGCAATGGCGCTATGGTAAGTGTGAGTCGACCTACAGCGGTGGCACCTAATAATTCGTTGGCTTCCAGTTCTACCGCTAGTGGTACTTACACCAGCATCGGCGGTACTCCAAGCGGCAGTAGTATGACCGGCGCCGGCATCGGTTCCGGTAGTCCTGTTTTTCTGACACTAGTTATCGCTCCTTTAAATGTGGTAAGAGTAGGTGGTATCAGCGCTGGGGTAGATGCCAGCTGTAATCCTACTACTGGTTCCCTTATAGTAGGAGGAGTGGGTGGTACTGCTCCATATACCTATAGCGTTGCCGGATTTAACGGAGGAGCATTCCAGTCATCGACTACCTTCAGTCCTTTAGCGAAAGGAGCCTATACGGTAACTATAAAGGATGCCACCAATGCTACACAAACCGCTGTGCTACATGTATTAGGTCCGTTACAGATTAATGGAAATGATCAGGACATGACTATCTGTACCGGAGCATCGGCTACACTCACTGCTAATAACTTACAAAATTCTTCCCCGACTTTTTCCTGGACAAGCAGTCCTGCAGGTTTTACAGCAAGCACTGCGACGATCACACCATCACCGACTGTCGCTACTACGTATACCGTTACCAGCACTGTTTATGCCACTAACCTATTAGTGGGTGGCGATTTTGAATCCGGACCTCCTACAGGTTTTTCGGCAAGTGGTGCAACTTATTTCACTACGCATGCGCCTTATACGGGTACACCAGATAATGGAGGACACTATGCTATTGGAACTTCAGGGTCAGCTCTTTGTACTTGTTTTTCCACTCTTCCGGCTCAAAGCGGAAGTAATTTCTATATGGCCGACGGATACGTCAACAACACGGTACCAAATTTATTTGATGTAACGGTGGGTGGTTTAACTCCAGGTACTACCTATGTATTTTCGTTCTGGTACGCTCAAGCTACCGGCAATCCAAATAAGCCGCAGTTGCAGATAGTAGTTAGTGGCGGTACCATTGCTTCAGGTCCGGCTCAACCTTTTACCGTTGGTAACTCTGCCGTCTGGACCCAGGCTACTTATAATATTACAGCCACTACTAGTTCTGTTACCATCACATTCAACGATCCTTACAACGACCCTGCTGGTACTGATGGTAACGATATCTTTTTAGATAATCTGCAGTTCACAGGACCTTGTACGGTTTCAACTGCTATAACCGTAACTCCAGGACCATGCTGTCCAAAAGGCCAGATAGCGGGAAATGCTTCCATCTGTAACGACGGCACTTCTACTACTACACTCACGGTTTCCCTTACGGGAACAGCTCCGTGGACTTTCACTTATGCGATTGATGGAGTAGATCAGACACCTATTACAACAAGTTTAAGCACGTATACTTTTCAGTCTGCAACAGGAGCACACACTTATACGCTAACAAATGTACAGGATGCAGTCTATACTACCTGTACGGGTAATTATTCCGGTTCGGCAGTAGTGACAACTAAACCTGTTTCTACCATTACAAGCTCCGCTACCGGAACTGTATGTAGTGGTGCGGCACAAAATTATACTATCACGAGCAGTATCGCCAGCACCTACAGCTGGAGCCGTGCCTTGGTGACAAATATTTCCAATGCTGCAGTATCTAATCAGACTACTAATCCAATCACTGAAATTTTGAACAACACCAGCACTGGTGCAGTGGTAGTAAGATACGTGATCACACCAACCGCTTCCGGCTGTGCAGGAACACCATTTAATTATGACGTGACGGTAAATCCTATTCCTGCTATCACCAGTGCTGCTACCGGAAATATATGTAGTGGTTCGGCACAGAATTATACCATCACCAGCAATATCACCAGCACCTACAGCTGGAGCCGCGCAGCAGTGACGAATATCAGCAATGCCGCCGTCACAGCTCAGACTGCCAACCCGATTATCGAAGCATTAACCAATACCAGTACAAGTGCAGTAGTAGTACGATACATCATCACACCAACCGCTTCCGGTTGTGCGGGAACACCTTTTAATTATGATGTGACTGTTAATCCTGCTCCTTCTGTCACCAGCGCTGCTACCGGAAATATATGTTCGGGAATAGCAGAGAATTATACCATCACCAGCAATATCGGTACTGCTACGTTTAGTTGGGGTCGTGCAGCAGTGACCAATATCAGCAATGCTGCCGTCACAGCTCAGACTGCTAATCCTATTACCGAAACGTTACTTAATACCAGTACAAGTGCAGTGGTAGTACGATACATCATCACACCAACTGCAGCCGGCTGCGCGGGAACGCCATTTAATTATGATGTAACGGTAAAGCCAACACCTGCTGTTACCAGCGCTGCTACCGGAAGTGTATGTAGTGGTGCGGCACAAAATTATAGCATTACAAGCAACGTTACTTCTACTTATAGCTGGAGCCGTGCAGTGGTAACAAATATTTCCAATGGTGCAGTAGCCGGCCAGACGACGAATCCGATCACTGAGATTTTGAACAACACCAGTACTGGTGCTGTAGTAGTAAGATATGTGATCACGCCAACAGCTTCGGGTTGTGCGGGTACTCCATTTAACTATGATGTAACCGTGAATCCTGCGCCTGTAGTGAACAGCGCCGCTACAGGCACTGTATGCAGTGGAGCAGCACAAAATTATGATCTTACCGACAATACCGGAACCGCAACATTTAGCTGGGGCCGCGCTGCGGTAACGAATATCAGCAATGCTGCAGTATCAGCACAAACTGCTGATCCAATTACTGAAGCATTGACTAATACAAGTGCAAATCCAGTGCTTGTTACGTATCTAATCACTCCTTCTGCAGGAGGCTGTACCGGTGCTGTGTTTACTTATAAGGTGACTGTAAATCCTACGCCTGTTGTGAACAGCTCTGCTACAGGTTCCGTATGCAGCGGTGCTGCGCAGAATTATACGATCACAAGCAATGTAACCGGTACTACTTTCTCATGGGATCGCGGGGCAGTAGCAAATATTAGTAACGCTGCTGTAACCGGGCAGACTGCCAATCCTATTACAGAAGCACTTACTCTAACAGGTGTAAGCTCTACAGTGGTGACCTATGTGATAACCCCAACGGCTGCAACTTGTAGTGGCACTCCGTTCAACTATAATGTAACGGTAAATCCTGCACCTACTATAAGCAGTGCTTCTACAGGTTCGATTTGTAGTGGTATAGCGCAAAGTTATACGATCACAAGCCCTACTGGTACTGCTACGTTCAGCTGGAGCCGAGCGGTAGTAACCAACATTAGCAATGCTGCTGCGTCAGCTCAAACTTCCAATCCAATCACAGAAACGCTGAACAATACCAGCACAGGCGCAGTGGTGGTAACTTATGTAATTACGCCTGCAGCCGGTGGATGTAACGGTACTCCGTTCAACTATAATGTAACGGTAAATCCTGCACCTAAAGTTACCAGCGCCGCTACCGGTTCTGTATGTAGTGGTGCAGCTCAAAACTATGATATTACAGACAACATGGGAGCAACCTATAGCTGGGACCGCGCGGCAGTGGCTAATATTAGCAATGCTGCAGCAACCGGCCAGACTGCTGATCCGATCACTGAAATGTTGACTAACACAAGTACTACTCCAACAATTGTGACGTATGTAATCACACCTACTGCAGGAGGTTGTACGGGTACTGCCTTCAGTTATAAAGTAACAGTGAATCCGACTCCTTCCGTCAATAGCGCTGCGAGTGGCTCAGTTTGTACCGGTGTAGCGCAGAACTATGATATTACCAGCAACGTAGCCACTGCTACCTTTAGCTGGGATCGTGCGACAGCGGCCAACATCAGCAATGCTGCTGTGTCAGCTCAAACTTCCGATCCGATCACCGAATCGCTTATCAATACAAGCACGAGCAATGCAACAGTAACGTACCAGATCACTCCGTCGGTAGGAGGTTGTGCAGGGAGTCCATTTATTTATACATTAACTGTAAAACCAGCTCCTACGGTGACCAGTGCTTCTACAGGTTCTATCTGTAGTGGTACTGCGCAGAACTATACAATCACAAGCAATATAGGGACTTCATACACCTGGAGCCGCGCTTCCGTAAGCAATATCAGCAACGCTTCAGTGTCAGGACAAACTTCTAACCCAATCGCAGAATCGCTTAACAGTATAAGTGCTTCTAACGTGGTGGTGCGCTATGTAATTGTACCAGTAGCAGGAGGCTGTTCCGGTACTTCATTCAACTACGATGTAACTGTAAACCCAGCTCCTTCTGTTTCCAGCACTTCTGCGGGTACTGTATGTAGCGGTTCGCCTTTGAATTATACTATCACGAGTGCAACAGGTTCTGCAACCTTTAGCTGGAGCCGTGCAGCAGTAGCCAATATCAGCAATCCTGCAGTAAGCGGACAATCTTCCAACCCAATTACTGAAACTCTTGTGAATACAGGAACAAGCTCTGCAACGGTGCGCTACGTGATCGTACCTTCGGCAGGAGGTTGTGCGGGTGCTTCGTTCAACTACGATGTAACGGTAGTATCACCTCCAATGACAAGCCAGATTCCTTCGGGCAACCAGATTTGCGAGGGCTCGGATGGTGCGGTTACTATTCCAGGATCTGAAAGTGGGATCATGTATCAAGCTTATATAGGAGGTAATTCGGTAAGTAATGCAAGCGCTGGAACAGGTAGCACGATTGTACTTCCTGTATCAACCAGTCAGCTTAGTTTAGGAAGCAATACGATCACAGTGCATGTATCAGGATGTAGTAATGCAGTGTTAACTAATACAACTACCATTACGGTCACTGCCATACCAGTTGCCAATGCCGGACCGGATATTCAGGTAGATGATTTTACAAGTATCACTCTTGATGGTACCGGTAGTAGTTCCGGCATTTACAATTGGTCAAGTTCCGACGGTTCTGTAATTGCCAATCCAAGTGCGCTTTCTACTACTGCGAAACCTCAAAACGTATACTCTTATTATACACTGACTGTAACGGATGCAGCAAATACATCTTGCCAGGCTACCGATGTAGTGTATGTAAAAATATCTCCAAAACCGGTAAATATCCCGAATGCCTTTTCACCTAATGGAGACGGCATCCATGATAAATTTGAAATTGCTAATATCGAATTTTTCAAAGATGCAGTCCTGTATGTATACAATCAGTGGGGAGAATTGATATACAAATCAGATGCTGGTTACCATAATGAATGGGACGGTACAAGAAACGGTAACCCTGTGCCAATAGGTGCGTATTATTACCTGCTGGATTTTAATATGGCCAATTATAATTCGATCACAGGAAATATCACCCTCGTTAAATAATTTCTTTCATGTTTAATTTGAATACTTTGAAAAAATATATTTTCATCTTAGCCTTTACATGTATAAGCATGTCGCTCTATGCGCAACAGCAGGGGCAGTACAGCCAGTACATGATGAATTACTTCCTGATAAATCCTGCTGCCGCAGGCACGGAAGACTATGCCGATGTGAAAGCCGGATACCGCGATCAATGGAATGGTATCGCAGGAGCTCCCAAAAATTATTATTTCTCGGCTCACTTACCAGTAGGAAAGGTTCACAACAATCATCTAAACCAAAGAAAGAATAAAAGGACAGATGCCTATCCTGTGTTTGGAGCGATGTTTACAGGACAACACCTGGCACAAATCAGTCACAACGCTGCTTACCTGAGCTATGCCTATCATTTGCCCTTAACAGCTAAGTGGATCTTATCGGCAGGTGCAATAGGAGGGATCAACCAAACTACACTCGGAGACCTTAATTTTGCCAACAACGAACCCGATCCAGCGGCTGGTAAAACCAAAGTAAAACCTGACCTTGGACTTGGCTTATGGTTATATTCCAGACAAATGTTCATAGGACTATCCTCCATGCAAGTGATCCAGGGTAAGGTAGATTTTTCGTCTTATACTCAGGGCTATGGTGTTCTTAACCGCCACTTTTATTTGACAGGTGGATACAATATTAGAGTAAACGATCTTATACAAATCGTTCCTTCTGCACTTTTGAAATATACCTCTACAGCTTTTCAGGTAGACATCAATACCAAAGTACGCTACAAAAATATTTGCTGGGCTGGGATGAGCTATCGTAAAAATGACGCTGTAGTAGGATTGCTTGGCGTAAATATTCCACTTACGCAAAGCAGAAAAGGAAGCGGACACATGGGAAGCGGACACGGAAATGACACACAGCTTCAAATCGGTTATTCATACGATTTCGGAATTTCGAAGCTCAGAACTTACGGAAGTGGTTCACATGAAATTGTAATGGGACTTACCTTGCCCACCGGAGGCCACGTCAGGTCTCCTTCCGATTACTGGTAAGAGACATTTTAAAAAGCTGCTAAGAAATTGGCAGCTTTTTAAATTTAGAGCGGCATCTTATATCTTCAGTTTATAAAGAGAATTTTTTATATTTGAATACAATCAAATAAAATTAACCATCGTTACTATGAGAAAAATTATCTTAGCAGGACTTCTGCTCTTTGCTCTTATGCTTGTTAAACAAAACAGTTTTGCCCAAAGTGCTAGCACCAGTGGGATTATGAGCATGCTCACTTCTGAACTGGGGCTTACACAACAACAAACACCAGGCGTGCAGACCTTGGTCTCCGAGTATGCAAGCAAGTTTGCTTCATCCAATAAAAAAGCCAGCACCGGCGGCTCACTCGTTGCGAAAGCAGAAAACACTGTAAAAGCCGATCTTGCTAAAGGATTTTCCTCCTCACTATCTTCCATGCTTACACCTGCTCAAAATACCAAATACTCCGGTATTGAAAGCAAGGTAGTGGGATTGTTTAACCAGGCTAGATAATTTTGAAAATAAATACTTCCAAGATTGCTCGTTGCTCCAGGTGATGAGCAATCTTTGTTTTAAACAGTTTAATTTTTCTTGTTATGTTTTCCATTTCTACTCTTCGCGCCCTTCTTATTCTGTTCATCCTTCTCGTTGCGCCTGTGCTTCACGCGCAGACAGGACCGGATACACTGAAGCTTACGCAACAATTGAACAGCATGGCAAGACAGTTGGAACATTCGCTGACCGCTGATCGCAGCAAACTTCCTGTCTGGGATGTGGTAAAAGATTTCGGCGCGATCAACGACGGAATGCAACTTACTACCTCACAACTGCAAAAAGCGATCGATAGCTGTGCGCGCTCTGGGGCTGGTAGATTATTTTTTCCCGAAGGAATTTATCTTACAGGAACACTCATTCTTCGTTCGGGTGTACACCTCGAACTCTCCGAGCATGCTAAAATATTAGGAAGCACAAATGAGAAAGATTATTTGGAGATCAATCCTGCATACAAAAATAATACTGACCGACAGGTAGACAAATCATTGCTGTACGCAGAAAAAGTTAACGGAATTTCTTTGACAGGAAAAGGAACGATCGACTTTCAAGGGACAGCTCCTGTTTATCTGCATACCGGAAACAACGATCCACGCAGACCCTTTGGGATCCGTTTTGTAAGCTGTCAGAATATATACGTGAGTGGATTGCTTCTGTTAAATTCTCCACAGTGGTTGCAGCATTATTTGGATTGTGAAAACCTGATGGTAGAAAATATCAACGTCTTTAATCATGCCCATCAAAACAACGATGGCATCGATATCGATGGGTGTAGAAATGTATACATGCGCAACTGCCGCGTCGATAGCGACGACGATGCGATCTGTTTGAAAAGTAATGGGCCATCGCCTTGCGAAAATGTGTTGATCGAAAATTGTATCGCTTCCAGTCATTGCAACGCACTGAAGCTTGGTACAGAGACCACAGGAGGATTTAGAAATATTATTTACCGCAATTGCAAAGTTGTACCTTCTGTTACCGGACTTCATTTTGTAAATGGAACCAGTACCACACAAACAGCCATCACACTCATCATCACCGATGGAGGACTGATGGAAAATGTATGGTTCGACCATATCGAAGCAGAAAATTGTGTCACGCCGATCTTTGTTACACTTGGCAATCGTAGTAGAAAACACACAGAAGGAGTACCTACTCCAGGAATTGGCACTATGCGCAACATCCGTCTTTCCAATATAAAAGCAACCGGCGCCGGACCGAATACATCTTCCGTTACTGGACTGGATACTGCATATTGCATTCAGAATATTGTACTTGAAAATATTTCCATCGAACTCACACACCCTGGCACTGCGGAAACGTGGAAGATTGATATGAAAAAACTGTTGCAAAAGAAAAAGCCTTTGTATCCTTCTCCCCACGTCTGGGGGCCTTTGCCGAGCTATGGCTTGTATTGCCGTTATGTAACCGGATTAAGATTGATAAATGTTCAATTCCGTCTAAACTGCCAAGATCCGCGCGAATCCTTACTCCTGGAAGATTGTAAAGATGTAAAGCAATCCGGTCCGGAGCGGCGTAAGTAAATCCCGATCATTCACTTTTTATTCATTATTGGAATTTATTTTTGACGCATAAAATTGTCAAATATGAAATCGGATGAAACCAATCCATATTCTTTAAAAGAATTAGTACTATACTTCCTGCGCCTAGGCACCATAGGATTTGGAGGGCCTGTAGCCCTTGTGGGATACATGCACCGTGATCTCGTAGAAAAAAATAAATGGTTTTCGGAAAGTGAATACAAGGAAGGCATGGCTTTGTCGCAGCTCGCGCCAGGACCTTTGGCGGCACAGCTTTCCATTTATTTAGGATATGTGCATTACAAAATTTTAGGCGCGGCCTTGGTGGGACTAGCTTTTGTACTCCCTTCTTTTCTGATGGTATTGGGAATTGGTTATGCCTATGTGGCATGCGATGGGATCTCCTGGATGCAAGCTGCCTTCTATGGAGTAGGAGCTTCTGTGATCGGTATTATTGCGATCAGTAGCTATAAACTTAGCGTCAAAAGTCTAGGGAAAGATATTTGGTTGTGGGCAATTTTTATGGTGCTTACGGCAGTTACTTTTTTCACAGAAGAAGAAAATATCTGGTTGATCCTGGGCGCAGGTGTCTTGGTATGGATCGTAAGAGAGCGTCCGAAGTTGCCAAAACAGAAAAAAAATATTTCTGTTTTCATCCCTTTTCTTTTGCAATTACCCGCTGCAGGATTCAAGACCAACAAGCTCTGGCAGATCACCTGGTTCTTTACAAAAGCCGGAGCATTTGTATTTGGAAGTGGACTAGCCATTGTACCTTTTTTGTATGGAGGTGTAGTGAAAGAATATCAATGGCTCAACGAGCAACAATTTGTAGACGCTGTGGCTGTGGCCATGATCACACCAGGACCTGTAGTGATCACGGTAGGGTTTATCGGCTATCTTGCAGCGGGTATACCAGGGGCATGCCTGGCAGCCCTAGCTACTTTTTTACCTTGCTTTATCTTTACGGTATTGCCGGCGCCTTATTTTAAAAAATATGGAAAACATCCTGCCATAAAAGCATTCGTAGACGGCATCACTGCAGCAGCAGTTGGAGCGATTGCAGGTTCAGTTTTGGTATTGAGTAAAAGAAACCTGATAGATATTCCTACTATATTAATTGCTATTGCCACTGCTATTGTACTATGGAAAACAAAAAAGATACCGGAGCCTTTGCTTATCCTGATCGCTGCTGCAATTGGATTAGTATTAAAGCTTGTACTTCATATTTAGTATCTTGTTTAAAGTTTTAGAATTTCCCTTTCAATATTAAGATTGAGATATTAGATAGTTAGATAAAAACAACTCTGTTTTACAAATAAACTAAAAGACTCATTAAATTACTCTCGCATTTATCTGGTATCCGGCATCCGGCATCTGGTATCTCAATATTTAAGAGGGTAATTCCATAAAGTTTTATTGAACGTTAAACATCCTAAATGTTTAGAAAAGAAAATAACATGATTAAGTTTGTATTTCCAACATGAAACTTCTAATCATAGAACCAGATCAAATCCAGAGAAGAACGCTGGAAGTTTTTTTTGATAAGGAAAATTATCTTTGGGAAAGTGTGGCCAATTATCCGGACGCATCGGAACGGGTAAGTATGTATGAATACGATTGTATTTTGATGAATGCAATCCTTCCTGATGCCAAAACTTTCTCATTGCTCGAAGAGCTTAACAAAACTCAAAAGTCAGACGGTATCATACTTTTTTCATCCCACAATTCACCAGAAGACCGTGTAGCGGCGCTGGAGATGGGCGCCGATGATTTTATTACAACACCTTTTCATTTTCCCGAACTCAATGCCCGAATTCAGGCAGTGATCCGAAGAAAAAAATTTCAAGCCAAAAGCAAATTGTATTTCGGAAATCTTGTGATCGATTTTAATACTAAAGATGTCCAAGTCTGGGACAAAAAAATTTCGCTTACTAAAAGAGAATATGAAATACTACTGTACTTAATTTCCAATAAAGATAAAGTAGTCTCTACGGTGATGCTCTCCGACTATTTATGGGGAGAAGAGACCTACAACATAGAATCACATAATTCGCTTGCCGCACATTTGAAAAATATCAGAAAAAAATTGAGCGCGGCAAAAGCTGAATTAGAAATTAAAAATATTTATGGCGTAGGGTATCAAATTATTGAGATCTAAAATAAAAGATATATGAAATGGATTACCAGAGAAAGACCTAAAATAGACCGGATCGCTTGTCCATGGCTCATCGCGAGGTTCATCGATGCGCAACCGGAATTTATTTTTGTGCCTACCGAACAAGTAATTGAAAAAGCAAAAGAACTCGATGCCATTCCATATGACATAGCAGGCGTAGAGTATACGCACGAAGGCGATCGTTGTACCTTTGATTATTTTCTGAAAAAACATGAGTTGAAAGAGGATGCCTTATACAGGCTCGCCACCATCGTGAGAGCAGCAGATACAGATAATTATACCCTTGCTCCACAAGCTGCTGGATTGTTTGCGATCTCCGCAGGACTTTCCTATAATTTTAAAAACGACCACGAAATGCTCCAGCATGGAATGGTCATTTATGATGCGCTTTATAGCTGGTGCAAATATGTGAGCACCGAAACGCACGGTTGGGAATTTAAATCGTAATCAAAAGCCCAAATAACATCCTTTTATGCATTATTAAAATCTTTACATTTCAGGTTTTTCTTACATTATACAGAAAATCGATTTACGAAATCATTTCGTACTATTAGTATAATTCCTTTCGTAAAAACCTGTTGAGTATGAGGCCGATTCTGAGTAAAATTACCTACAAATCTTTCTTTTTTCTTATCATAGTTTTGTTTGCAAGTCTATATTTGCTGATTTTCTCCTTGTCGGTAAAATTAGAAACTATACAAACCTACTTTTTGATAGGACTATTTTCTGTTCTGTTTATAGTCGTCTGGGCATATATCCAATTGAATGTAATAAATTCAGTAAAATTGTTTGAAAAACAGGCAAAAAAAATCAAAAACTATCAGCTACAGGAAATTACCGATGAAAAAGAAGGTCATTTTAATGTTTTGGGATATATAATCAGCCGATTGCTCCTAATAATTAAACGTCAAAACGAAGATATTAAAAATGCTACCGATTTTATACAGGAGATTGAAAATGGCAAATTAGATATTGACTATAAAGGTGTTGCCAACGCAGCCGGGGCAAATCAAAACAGTCTAGCCAAAGCTCTCCTTAGTATGCGCGACCAGATGGTGTTGATCGCAGAACAAGAGAAGCAGCGCAATTGGGCCACAGAAGGTCTCGCCAGGTTTGCCAATATCTTAAGGGTAAATGCTTCCGATACTAAACTACTCTACGATGATATCATTCGCAACCTGGTAAAATACCTCGGCGCTAATCAAGGCGGATTATATTTAGTAAACCAGGAAAACGATGTCGACGCATACCTTGAACTCGCCTCTTTCTATGCCTACGAAAGAAAAAAATATATCAACCGCCGGTATGATCTTCAGGAAGGATTGCTTGGACAAGTTTACATGGAGAAAGAAATGATCCTGCTTACAGAAATTCCTGCTAATTATATCCGCATCACTTCAGGCACAGGAGACGCCACTCCTGATTGCATTCTTATCGTACCACTCATGCTCAATGACGATGTATACGGTTTGATTGAGTTGGCCTCGTTTAAAAAAATTCAACCTTATCAAATAGATTTTCTTCAAAAGCTCGGCGCCAATATTGCGTCTACGGTTTCCAATGTCAAGATCACCGCGCGAACCCAGCGATTGCTGCATGAATCGCAAAGCCAGGCGGAAAATTTGCGCAACCAGGAAGAAGAGCTGCGTCAGAACATGGAAGAGCTGCACGCTACTCAGGAAGAAATGATTCGTGGAGAGAAAGTCCATTTGCAAGAGATCGAACGATTGCAGCAGTTGCATGAAGAAAATCTGCACGAAGCACAATTGAAAAATGAAGAGTTGAAAAAAGCAGAAACCGAAACCAAAGAGCTGATGGCCGAGATCCAGGCTTCGCAGGAAGAGATCTCGCGAAATTATCAGATCTTATTTGAAAAATTCAACGAACAAAATATTCTTTCCAAGTTCGATCAGCTTACCTCGATCCGCAGTACGAAGAAGCGCAATGTGGAGGATTATTTTAATATCATCCGCAACCAGATCAAAACTTATTCGGAAGATAAAATGATCATAGATGCGATGAAGGCATTTAAAGAGGCTTTCCAGGAGCTGGGAAAAAATATTCCGGCAGCAGAGTTGGCCAAAATGAAAGCGGCAGTAAAAGAATATTACGATACAGAATTTCTTGTACGCCGAAACTCCAATACTGAAACACCTGAAAAGATCGATAAATACTGGGACGACAGTCCTCGTACGATCCTGATGCAATATCTTTACATTGCTTCCAATAAAAATGAAACGGGGAAAAAACATTTACTCGATTTTGCCGAAGATGACAGTGCATACAGCAAAGTACACGCTACCTATCATCCGATCATTCGTAGCTTTTTGGAAACTTTCGGCTATTACGATATTTTCCTGATCGACAACGAAACAGGGCATTTGGTGTACAGCGTGTTCAAAGAAGTAGACTACACCACCAGCTTGCTTTCCGGACCGTATAAGAATACCAATTTTGCGCAAGCCTTCCGCGAGTCGCGCAATGCGCAGGGAAAAGATTTTATCCGCCTGGTAGATTTCGAACCTTATGATCCTTCTTACACCGCGCCGGCTTCCTTTATCTCTACACCGATCTACGACGGGGAAGAAAAAATCGGCGTGCTCATTTTCCAAATGCCGATCGATAAAATTAATTCGATCATGACCGGTGATAAAAACTGGGCAGAAGATGGACTGGGTACTTCCGGCGAAACCTACCTGGTAGGAGAGGACTACAAAATGAGAAGCATCAGCCGCTTCCTGATCGAAGATCCTGTGGGCTATTTCAATGAGCTGCAACGGATCGGGTATAATAAAAATATCATTAACAAGATCCGAAAATTAAATACGACCATTCTACTTCAAGATGTAAAAACAGAAGCCGTGATCGATGCGCTTCGTGGCAATACCGATAAAAAGATCGTGCTCGACTACAGAGGCATCAGCGTACTCAGCGCTTATTCCAAACTCAACATACAAGATGTACACTGGGTGATCTGCTCCGATATAGACGAAGCCGAAGTGATCGATTCAGTTTCGCACATTAAGCAGGAATTACAGAATTAAAACATAGAAGCACCTGGTAAATCATTCATCGTTACGAACAGATTGCTTCTTCCACAACTGACGGAAGAAGCAATCTGTTTCAGTTTTAAATCAGTCTCAACTTTTTATTGATTTTTTTCAGAAGGATGTTTATCTTAAATGTAATAAATATTGTATTTTAGGTAAGTTTTCTTATATTTATTCTACTATGGACCCATTATCTATTACTGAATATTCGATTGACGAAGCGATCAAAAATACCGGAGCAAGATTGGCGGAGGAGATCATTTGGCTTCAGGAAATCATCAAAGCCCGTTTCGATCAGGTGCAAGCAGACGATCCGTTGGATCTATTGTTAATTCATTATCCCTTGCAACTCGCACAAACGGAAAATTTTTACGACGAATTTGTTGCGCAACATCAGCTCGGTCCGGAAGAGAAACTATTGTTGTTACTGGCCCTGCTGCCTTCCTATAAACCAGACGCGCTTCATAACTTTATTCCAGGAAATAATTTGCATGATCACAATTTGTATAATGAAACAGGTGGAGAGATTGATAAGGTGACCGGAGTTTTTTATCCTACGCTAAAAACTTTTCTCTTCCTGGTGGCGGGAACAAATGCGAAGGAATATGCTACACATTGGCATAAACTGGCAGAAGAAAATACACTGGTAAAAAAACAGATCGTCTACAGCAGCGCTTCCAGCATGGCAGCGGAAGATTCGCTTCACGCAAGGCTGCGACTGGCGGCGGAAATTTTTCCTGCGATTATTTTCGGAAGAAAAAACACACTTGAGTTCAACGCCGATCTTCCTGTAAAATTGCTGAATACTTCTCATGATTGGAAAGACCTGGTAGTAGACGCACATGTGCTGGAGCAATTAAATGATTTCGCCGATTGGCATCATAGCAAAGAGGCATTGAAAGAAATGGACCCTACGCTCAAGACTGGATATGTGGCATTATTTTACGGGCCGTCCGGCACGGGCAAAACAATGACCGCCGCGCTGATGGGCAAACGTTGCGGACTTCCTGTATATCGAATTTCAGTATCTTCGATCGTAAGCAAATGGGTAGGGGAGACAGGAAAAAATATTAAGAAGCTTTTCGAAAAATTAAAATCCCGAGACTGTATTCTCTTTTTCGACGAAGCCGACTCTTTGTTTGGCGCGCGTACCAATGTAGAAGATGCACAGGATAAATATGCCAACCAGGAGATCGCTACATTACTGATGGAGATTGAAGAATATGAAGGTATGATCATTCTTGCCACCAACCTGGAAAAAAATATCGACAAAGCTTTCAAACGCAGGATCAATAGCCTGATCTTATTTGACCGCCCGGGACCGGCTTTGCGCAAGCGGCTCTGGGAACAATACCTGCCCAAAGGTTTCACCTTGCACGAGCAGATCGATCTGCAAAAAATTTCCAAAACAATTGACGTCACCGGTGCCAACATCCGGAACATATACAAAATGTGCGCCGCCAAAGCTATCAAACAGGGCGGACGTGTGATACATGACAACAATCATCTTATTCATTATTCAAGATTGGAATTATGGAAGGAGGGAAGATTGTTATCGTGAAGCTAATTGAAAACAGCTTTTTTGATGCATTCTGTTATAATGTTTATATTAGGTAAAGTAATTTTATCAGGCGATTTAAAATTGTTAGAAATTTTTTATCAAAACCATACGCTATGAAAACCACTACTTTTCGATCAAAACAAGAAGATCGGTATTCTGCCAAAAGAAAAAATCTTTGGAGTGCAGAAGAAAATAAAAATACCAATGCATCTCTTCCTTTGCATTTACAAGATAAGATGGGAAATAGTTTTGACAGGATTTTTCATCCGTGAGTATTCATCAGAATTCTTCTTCTGCACAGGATATGAATGCGCTTGCTTATACACAGGGAAATGAAATTCACTTTGCGCCGGGTGCTTATAATACAAATTCTGCGCAGGGACAAGAATTGATCGCACATGAACTTACGCATGTAGTGCAGCAGCAAAAAGGTACTTCCGGCGTTGGTACTGAAAACGATCAGGAAGAAGAAGCAGATAAAAACAGTAAGCTGGTAGTTACAGGAAGTAACGCCAAAGTATCCAATGGTGCGAAAAATTCCGTTCAGAAAAAAGACCAGGAAGTAAAAAACACCACCGCTAAAGTAGAGCACGGTGATAGTCGCATCGAAAACGGCAAAACAGAATACTGGGATGCGGAGTTTGACAATGGAGCAAACAAACCAAAAGGAAAATGGGTAACGCTTGATCATACAAATTCACAAATCGTTTCCAATTTTATCACAAAACATTATGGTGTAAGGCCAAGAGAGCTGGAACGATTCTGGTTTGAGAATAAAAGTTTGCGGGACAATCTTTCCAAGCAGGGCGATCCTGTATTGAATTATACAATTTTTGTGATGGAAGGCGGCGGCGATGCGGTTACGAATTTCGGAATTAACTATAACAGCACTGCTAATCCAATGTCAAGCTATGGAAATTTTGGATTGGATTTTGTGGCTTTGGAATTTCCTAATCTTGTGAAAGGAAATTTTCTACCAGCTGATTTTGTAAAAAAATATGGACTTAAAATAGAAGGTACCTCTAATGAAAAATTTATTGAAGATATTGCTTATTATAGTTATCCTAATTTTGAATCCGCTGCTAGAGCTATGGGAGCCTATGTGGGCTATTCCACAAGTAAGATTCTAGAACTTTCCAAAAATTTAGGAATTGAAGCACCTACGAATGATGAAAAAATTTTTTGGACTTATTTATATTTTAATAACCCAAGAGATTGGGGAAATAGTGAGAAGCTTAAGGCTAGAGGAGGATATCAACTCAATAAATGGACTTATAATGACAAAAAAGAGGTAGAAAATAAAATATCTAGTGGTAAGGCCCTTAGAATTCATATTGATACAATGGCGTTGATGCGTGTAGCCACTTATAAATATTTTAAAATCAGGTTTAACGATAAAGCCAGGTATAAATAATATGAAAACATATTTTTCCATTATAGGTGCAGCGGCATTTCTTTCGTTATGCATCTTGCAACAAGGTAGGGCGCAGCAATCAATAGCTTATATTCGCTTCGCTGAGTCAAACAATTGTGTAGATCACGATTTTCAAGTGAATTCAATCACCGTATTAAAAAATGGAAAGGAAACTGCTATTCCAATAAATAAAAATGGATTTGATACGCTATATATTGATGGGGACAAACACAATTCTTACCCAACAATTTTTCGTTTAAAAAATGGCGAGCATTATGACTTGAAATGTTCAAAAGAACAATTTGATTTGTTTCCAGTCAAAGGCAGGGTAAATGGAATGATTCGGTTTGCAAAAAAAAATTATGAAGATATATTAACCGTGCGAGCATATTATTGGAAAATACTTGATACACTTAAAAATAATGAAACACATGCTTATTGGAAGAAAACAGGGAATTATTTAAATGAAATAATCTTTGCTCAATTACCCAAAATTCCTGGCCCAAATAAGCGAGGAATACCTGTAGGTGTAATCAATTTGATATTTTTACACGGAGAAAAATATACAGTGGTGTATGATGGACAAACAAAGAAGCTTAATACAACGCTTGATAAATAACTTTTCCGCCGCTGTTTGTGTCTCACAAATAACCATCCTGCTGTTGTTAATGTTGCTCCCCATAGATATAAATAATATGAAAATATATTTTTCCATTATAGGTGCAGCGGCATTTCTTTCGTTATGCATCTTGCAACAAGGTAGGGCACAGCAATCAATAGCTTATATTCGCTATAGTGAATCGAATAATTGCACATATCGGGATTTGAAAGTGAACTCGTCTACTATAGCAAAAAGTGGGAAGGAATCTGCCGTACCTATAAATGAAAACGGATTTGATACACTTTATATTAATACCGGGGAATCGTATTCGTTTCATCCAACTATTTTTCGTTTGAAAAATGGGGTACATTATAATTTAAAATGCTCTAATGAACATTTTGATTTATTTCCGGTCAATGGTCGCAAAGATGGAATGATCAGGTTTGTGAAAAAAAATACAGAAGATACTTTAATTGTAAAAGCATATTATAAAAAAATACTTGATACACTTAAAAATAATAATACAAGTGTATATAGGAAAAAAACCGGGAATTATTTCAACGAAATAATTTTTTATAAATTATCTCCAAATCCTAAACAAAGGAGAATTCCACCTGTTGCTGTAATCAACCTGATCTTTTTGCATGGAGAAAAATACACAGTTGTGTATGATGGAAAGACGGGAAAGATCAATACAACTATGGAATAAATTTATGAATGAAAATTTCCGCCGTTGTTTGTGTCCCCACAAACAACCATCCTGCTGTTAGTATTGCGCCCATTTTATCCCGCCAGCAAATAAATTAAAATTCAACTCAAAAAAATAACCCTGCCATGTTTAATCATAGCAGGGTTATTTTTTTGGATGACACTAAATATTAGTGTTCATTGACCCGACCCGTTTTGACCACGATTTTGTCTTCCATTTCATAAGGGATCCAGTTGTGCATATTAAGCTCTTCGATCGTATCAGCTACCTTTTGGATCAAATCTTTTTGGTAACCATTGAGAATGGTGATAATGTGGTTATTGACATTTAAACGCGCATCAATATTTCGTTTTCTCAGCTCTTTACGCAGCTTCTCTGATTGCGTGTGAAGAAGCTGCTTTTCCGCTACTTCGTCTTTCGTTTCCATAAATTTTAGTAGTCATATTCTTAAGCTGAACCAAAAAAGAGCTAAGGTAGTTCAAAATTCAGGACTTAAAGTTTAACGCACAAAAAAAATATAGGACTATTCGTTTATCAACCTGCAATTGAAATTCCAAATCTCAAAAACCAAATTCCAAATAAAAATGACTTTTGGGAATTTAGCTTTTGAGATTTGATATGAATAATCAGTCTTTATCGTATCACTACCATGCTTGTATAACTCTTCACCCGGGAAGTCACACGGATCATATACACGCCGCGAAGCCCAGTGATCTTGTCGGCTGAAAGCGTAAAAAGACGATCGGTAGCTTGTACATTTTCGGTATACACGGTATGGCCCAATGCATCGATCAAGCTGATCTCTGCCTGTTCTTCGGGGATATATTGCAGTGTCAATGTTTTGTTTACCGACACATCCCATGGATTAGGATAGCAGGCTTGTGGTAGTTCGGTGTAGGAAGAAGAAGTTTCGGCGGAGGTTTCTTCCAATTTTAAAGCAGTGCAATCCAAGGCGTCGCCCGTGATAGTCCAGCCGTAGCTGCTGATGAGATTGTTGCGGGAAGCGGTAGCGTTGCAGTATTTCAAATTGTGAGCGCCAAGAGGCACATTGGTTTTTACAGGTTCGTTTGTCCAGCTATTAAGCAGCGCGTCGTAGTGTGCGGTAGACAATCCTGAATTGCTAAGCATGAAGTCCATCGAATTGGCGCTGGTGATATTCCAGTTACTGAGATCCTGGTCAAATGCTGTAGCGCCGGAAAACATTCTATAAAAGAAAACAACTTTGGAAACATCCCAATTGCTAAGATCCTGGTTGAATGCAGTAGCCCCATAAAACATCCAATCGGTTTCTGTTACGTTTGACAAATTCCAATTGTTCAAAGGCTGATTGAATGCAGTTGCCCAGTTAAACATATTGCTCATATCCGTTACAGCAGACACATCCCAACTATTGATATTTTGGTTGAAGACCAAATTGTTGTTAAAAGTAAATTCCATGTTGGTCACATGCGAAACGTCCCAACCGCTGATGTCTTGGTTAAATGCAGAGGTGCAGAACATATAACGAATACTGGTAACGTTGGAAACATTCCAGTGACGGATGTTTCCGTTGAACGTAGTGGCATAATAAAACATACCTTCCATATCCGTCACGTGCGAAACATCCCATGAATCAAGATCCTGACTAAACAAAGTATAAATACCGCTAAAAGTAAAGCGCATATTCGTTACGTGCGAAACGTCCCATCCGCTGATATCGCCGGTGATAGCAGCAATATCAGAAAACATATTTTCCATTGAAGTTACGTGTGAAAGATCGGGAATGTCATTTGCTTTCATCGTCATGCTACTGCAGCCATAGAAGGCTCCGGCAAAAGTAGTCCAGGCGATATCACCCCATTGCTCTACGGAGTATATTTTAAGACGGTCTTTGCCTGTATCGTTGTTAAAAAAAATAGAAGTAAGACCGCCGCTTATTTTTACAATATAAATTCCAGACCAGGGAAAGGTAACGGTTACTTCGCCGCTTGCATCAAGGCTCCCGTTGTTGCCAGGATTTCCATCTTCTTCCCAGTCGATATGATAAGAACCAGTAGCTGGAATGATGATCTGATTGTTGGACGAACCGCCAGGGCCTTCTGTTCCCCACCTCGTAATGAAGGGCAGACTCCAGGCTTGCAAGCTGCAGAGCAGAAAAAGCAAGCTCGTAATGAATAATGATTTAAATAAGGAAAGACGAATGGATAAAAAAGTACGCATAGTTTTAAGTAAATGAATGTAGAATTTTTACTACTAAAATTTTATTAAAAGAGTCATTGCTAAGAGTAGCAATGTGCAGAACAAAACAATAAAAGATAATTTGAAAATTACAGCGCGTGCAAAGTAGGTAAAATGTTATTCTCTAAAAATGCATTCCATCGAAATTTTACAATGGTTATAAATCTTCCTTTTTTAGTACTATTATTTTTTTAACATTTGTAGAAATAGTTTGATTTAAAAAAGATCGTCAAGCTTTAATTCATGGGTAAAGCGATGAACATGAGAAGGTATTTTATAGTATATTAGAATTCATACAAATTCATAACTCAAATTTTTTAAGGCATGAAACTAACAAAGAAAAAGATCCTAATCACCGGAGGCGCCTCTGGTATTGGATTGGGACTTACAGAACGTTTTATAAAGGATGGAAACACGGTATTGATCTGCGGGCGTAGAGAAGCCTTGTTGAAAGAAACATCCAAGAAAATTCCAGGCCTCATCACTTATGTATGCGATGTGTCGCAGGCTTCCGAAAGAGAAAAGCTATTTCAATGGATCAAACAAGCACATCCGGATCTGCAAGTCCTGATCAACAATGCCGGTATCCAAAACTGGATGGATCTCAACGATCCTGATTTTTATAAAAAATCCAAAGAAGAGATCACCGTCAACGTGGAAGCGCCGATCCATCTTTGTACACTTTTTCTTGAATTGAAATCTTTGCAAACGATCATGAATGTTACTTCGGGATTGTCATTTGTTCCGCTTACCAAGGTTCCGGTATATTCGGCAACCAAAGCATTTTTTCATTCGTTTACGCTTTCCTTTCGTCACTTGCTGAAATCAAGAAATATCGAAGTGATCGAGATCATTCCTCCGGCACTGAACACAGATCTTGGTGGTATCGGCCTGCACGACCAAGCGCCTCCGGTGAGCGCTTTTATTGAATCGATCTTTCAGCAGATGGAAGAGAATAAACAAGAGCTTACCTTCGGATTTAGCGAAGCCCTCAAGCAAGCCGGACCAGAAGAATTGCAGGCAACTTTTGCAAGAATGAATCAAGGATAGTATGAAGAAGAAAATTCAATTCACTAAAGAAAAAGAAACGCTGCTGATTACCTTATATGCTAAAGCGCGCGACAGTCGATTGATACGTTCCGTATTGGAAGATACAAAGGCAGCGGAAATGCAAGAACAGATTGATTATGATTTTAGCAAGTTCAATAGTTATGGAAACGATAATATCATTGTAGTGCGCGCCCGACAATACGATGAATGGGTGCGTGATTTTTTAAAAACATCACCGGATGCTATTGTGCTGAATCTTGGCTGCGGACTCGATACAAGGGTGACACGCATTCGTCCTTCTGAAAAAATAAAATGGTACGATCTGGACTACCCAGAAGTGATTGGCTTGCGCAAAAATTTCTATGAAGAAACTGCGCATTACAAAATGATCTCCTCTTCGGTGACCGATGCAGCCTGGCTTCCGTCTATCCCAAACGATCGCCCGGTAGCGGTACTGGCGGAAGGATTGCTGGAATATTTAAAAGAAGAAGAAGTAAAAGAGTTGCTTAATCGTTTGACGGATCATTTCGGGCATGGACAGATCATGTTTGATGTGATGAGCAGTTTTGCCATCCAGGCAGGTAAAGCAAATCTAAAAGAAACCACTGGTGCGGTGCACCAATGGGAAGTGAATGAACTGGAAGCGGTAGACGCTCTAAACCCACGTCTCAAAAGGGTGGAAGCGATTTCTGCTTTTAGATCCGTATATGTGAAAAAACTTTCTTTGAAATTCAGATTGCTATACGGAAGTTTATCAACGATGAAGCAATTCAGAAATATGCTTCGCATGCTTCGATATGAATTCTAGCGGAGCAAGATCACGCTTCCTTTTTTAGTTTGAATACCTGCATCGCCATAGGTGCTTTCGTAATGTAAGATCCATGGATAGGTACCTATGGGCATTTCTTCTCCACGGTATAGACCATCCCAAAACAAATCTTTATCGTTGGAAATAAAAATAATTTCTCCCCAACGGTTAAAAATTTTGAGATCAAAATTTTTAAAATGTCTTCCGAAGATTTCCAGGTAATCATTTTGCTTGTCCCCATTGGGAGAAAAAGCTTCCGGAATATAAATCGAAGGCAGACAAAAATCTGACACTAGCACAGAATCGTGCATAGGGCATCCATGCTCGTTGTAGGCGGTAAGTACATAGAGGCCTGCTTCGGATACATCGAGGTAGGAGAGTGTATCGGTGCTATTACTCCAGGAGAAAGTATTTCCCCTGGTAGGTTTAATTCGTAAAGGCATTTCATTGTCAAAGCAATATTGCAATGTATGATTGTCAAAAAGATCGTAGCGATCCAATTTGTTGCAACAATTTTTCACATACAAACTATCTCGGATCGTACCGCATTGATTGGAAACTTGTACCCAATACAAGCCGGTATCGGCAATAGCTTGAATAGGATTGGTGTTGCCATTGTTCCACAAATACACGCTGCCATCAGTCGAGAGATTGAGCGTAAGGATATCGCCGCGGCATAGCAAAGTATCTTTGGGTAAAGACGGACCATTGGAAACCTGTACCAGCACAGAGTCACGGAAAGGGCAACCTCCGGAGGTTCCGTTTATATAATACTTCATGGAACTCTCCGGACTGACGAATGGCGAAGCGCTGGTATCGTCGTCCAATCCTGTTGAAGGCGACCAATGATAGTGCTCGAGTTGAGAGGTTACTAATTTTACAGAATCTCCTTTACATATATAAACCTGGTGATGATCAAGCTGGAGTGGCTTAGGATATTTTACGCTGATCTTTTTTTCTACAGCACAATTTTCACAACTGTAAATATATACAGTATACGTAGTGTCTTTGTCCGGATGCGCTTTCGGATTGGCACAATCCGTACAGGAGAGTCCCTGTGCGGGTTGCCATAGGTAGCGTATTCCACCGGAAGCAGTCAGTTGTATACTGTCTGCAGGACAGATGATAGTATCGGTAAAAGCGACGGAGGCATGTAGAGGATTGAACGTGAGTTGCAGTAAAGGCCGCTGAGAAGCAATCGTCCAATCGCTTGAGGCATACATAACACCACGGTACGTGGTTTCGCTGGCAAGTTTGATCATGAAACCATAGTTGGTAGTTGAGATCATATCTTTTACTAAGGTCGTTACATCCAATCCAAGAATGTTGGAATAGCGTGCTGTAATACCTATATCCACGCCGTGTGCAGTAGTATAGGAAGGTTGGTTTGACCAGGTGACAGTATTAAGCTTCCAGTTACTGGTGATGCGGTAGAGCGAAAAATTATTTACTCCTGCATAGAGATAACCACCTTCCGGTGTAGCGGTAGGATAGAACATCGATAGATTGGAACTGATCAAATTGTTGGTGTCACAGATTTCTCCCAGATCAAATTTCAACAGCGTTCTTTGTGTACCTTGCTCTCCTCCCCAGGTCCAGGTGACTGCGTTGATATATGGATTGTACGGGCGGTTCATATTTTTGTCGGCTGTGAGGCTAAAAAGATCCGCGTCTTGTCCACGTGTAGGGCCTGGTTGGATATTGTAAAGACAATAACTGGTGTTGACTACAGAAATTTTTTTGACAATAGTATCTTTTCCGCATTCGTTGTTGACCACGAGTTTCACGGTGTAATCGCCTATACTCGTATATGTATGTATAGGAGAGGAAGCTGTATCAGTATTGCCGTCTCCGAAATTCCAGGCGCTTAGAATTTTGTTTTGAGAATAATTTAAGAAATTAACCGTCATGATGTTTTGTACATAATCGAAATCTGCTTTAGGTGGCACACAGTTCCTGCATACTGAATCGGAAACCAATGTAGCAGGACTCTGTACAAGAGGTGAAGAAGGTTGTTGCGTATTCCACGGGGTAAAATTGCCCCCGAGGTTAGTTTGCACAATAGCAGGGATAGTTTGAGTAGGAGAAATAGTTTTGATATTGCAAAGAGGTGTATCGGTGCCATCAGTATTTAGTTTTAAAAAATAAAAATCTTTAGCACCGCTTCCATAGCTTTCTGTAGTACCTGATACCAGTAGTGAGCAGCTGTTGCTTACACTGATGCAATGGCTGTTTTCATAAAGTAATCCTCCATAGCTTTTTGACCATTCGAGAATTCCGTTGGCATCGGTTTTTAAAATGATCAGGTCTTCTATACCGTTGCGAAAACTCCTGGAATACCCTGAAAGTACAAAGCCCCCGCCAGTACAGGCAGGAGCGAGGTATTGCGCAGCATCATAGTCGGCACCTCCGTAAGCCCGGATCCATTGCAGATTTCCATTGGCATCGGTTTTCATCAACAAAACATCACTCTGCCCGGCGCCGAAGGCATCGGAAAAGCCGCTTAATACCAAACTCCCATCGCTTAGTTGAATTAAATGATTGGCTTCCATAGAACCTGCTGCTCCTGCGCTGTAGGATTTTATCCATTGGATCGTTCCAACAGCGTTTGTTTTCAGAAGAAAAATATCGTGCAAATATAGATTGTTGCGTACATAACCAGTAAGCACGAAACCTCCGTCTGTAGTAGCTACTATTGATGATCCATAAGAAATGCCAGTACCGTTGAGATCAAATTTTGTACTAAAGACCAGATCGCCAGAAGCATTTATTTTGAATAGAGGGATGTAGTATTGATCTTTTCCTACTCCTACATATCCACCGTCGGAAGTTGGGATTAGCTGCCTGAGCTCGTTATGCAGGTTATCGTCGTAATAAGTTTTAGACCATTGCAGTGTACCAAGGCTATCTGTTTTAACTAAATAAAGCGCCGCACTTGTATTGTTTTGATAGCTGCAACTTCCGGCAAATAGAAAACCTCCATCGGGAGTGATGAGTATGTCGTAAATACTTTCGGCAAAATTATTCCCATATGTTTTAGACCACAAAATAGTACCATCAGCTGCGATCTTTACTACATAAGCATCGTAGGAGCCTGCGCCAAAACTGTAAGTAGTACCGGCAATGATCACGGTATGATCACTTAGTTCTTTGTGAACAAATGCTTCGTCATTGTTGGCTCCTCCGTAGCATTTTTGAAATGCCGTTTGGGCATAGCTGAAAGCACAGCAAAACAGGCACAGAATGAATAAAAAATAAAGCTTCATAGTGGTTTTTTAGCCTACTACAAAACCGAAGAGGAAAAGTAACCTTTCAAAAAATAACCGTCATTGTGGGAATGTGATGCTTCTATGGCGAGCTACGAAGCAATGAAGAATTTTTTACCGTATCAATGTAACACGCACACTGCTGTTGCCATTGATATCGATCACGTACAAGCCGCTGGGAGCTTCTTGACCATTGCTTTTTATACCATCCCAATGGGCTGGTATAGGAAGTTTTCTTACCAGTTCACCTTCGCGGTTGTAGATGCTAGCCATGCCGCTGTCTTTGATATAATAGGTATCCGCAATACCATCGCCATTGGGATAGAAGACTGGATCTTCGGTAGCGGTGGTAGTAGTGAGCATTACCGCAACGCTTTTTAGTGTCATACCTGCCAGTGTTGGCGAGGAGTTGGTGATGGTGCAATAATAACTGCCTGCATCGAACGAACGGAGTGAATTGAAATGGAGTTTGCTTTCCGTTGTGGTTTGATAAAAAGTATTGTTTTTATACCAAGTATATGTATTGCTGGAAACGGAAGCGTCAATTCCAAGATCGATCGTAGCCGGGCTGAGCTCCTGAGCGGTTATCGTTTGCGCTGTACCGAGATCCTGCTGAGGTACTAATACAAAATCGGTTGTGTTATAAAGAGCACAAGTAGTAACAGGAAGCAGATCTTCGAAGCTCAATAAATTTCCAAACACTTTTACAGAATATAATCCTGGATAAATAGAAAGATCAGGAAGTGCGGTAAGATTGCAATTAAATACTTTCAGCTCTTTCAACAGCAAGCAATTGTTGATAGGAGGTAAAACGCTTACCGGACTGCCGCTGCAGACAAGGTATTCCAGCGAAGTACAATTGTTGAGATCGGGGATCGAAGTGATCTGGGTATTCTGGCATACGATCATATCAAGATTGGTGAGCGTAGACAGGCTTGGTAAACTTGTAATAGGATTGTAGCTGCAAAACAGTCGTTGCAAATTCACCTGGTCGGTGAGATCAGGGAGTGAGGTTAGCTGATTGTTGTGTACTTGTATATCGGTCAGCTGATTGAGGCCGGCTACGCTTGGCAGAGTGCGTACTTGGTTATGGTGAAACGATATAATTCTCAACTGTGTCAAGGTGCTTAGAGAGGGAATATCGGTAAGCGCATTGGAATCCAATCCAAGGATGGTAAGACTGGTCAGTCCGGAAATATCAGGGATCGTTTGCAGATTAGGATTGTATTTAACTTCCAGCGAAGTAATACCTGTAAAATATTCAATCCCGGTCAGGTCAGAAACATTTGCTTCATAGCATTTGAATTGACTCGTGATTGCGGCAGCAGCCGAGGGTTTCAGTGTTTGATCGGGTTTCATTACTGAAGGATAATTATCGATCAGGAATTGTCTGAAATTAGGATCGGGGATCACTACCTGCGCCTGACTTATCTTGCCGCAGCAAAACAAGAGAATAACTAGGAGATGATATGTAATTTTTTTATTCATGGAATAGATCCGTTATCGCACAATGGTGACATGACCTTTCACCGATTCGTTGTTTACAAAATTAATAATAAAGATATAATTCCCCGATTCCAACTCGCGTCCTTCATTGTCGCGGCCGTCCCATGTATTAGGATAACCGCCTGAGATACGTGTTTGGTATACCATTGATCCTGCTTTGTTTAAAATTGTGATCGTTCCATCGGTATTATTTTTAAGCGGGAAATTCCATGCATTGCCATAAGCAGGTGAAAAGCTTTCGTCTATTTCCTCAACAGGTTTTTTTACCGTTAACGTCTTCTTTATAGTTGACATACATTGATGTTGATCGCGAACATAAAGCGTATAGTTTCCGTCTTTGAGATCTTCAAATTCGGCGGATGAAGTATAAGTCTTATTATCCAGCGAATAAGCATAGGGAGCTACACCACCTTTCACAGAGCGCTGGTTCACAACAATTCTTGGCGCCTCGTCCTGGAAACCATATACGACTTTAGCGTCGGCTTGTATCGTCACTTCCGCGCAGTTTACAGTGTGCGGCTCGTTCACTGTTTTTATAGGCTCTACCGGATTGTTTTCTTGTTTGGTTTCGGTAACTATTGGAGAAATATTTTCTTTGGAAGAATTGACTGGCACTTCTTCTTTATTCTCTACCGGGCTAAGCGATACCGTTGCCGGAGACTGATGTATGGAAGTGGATTTTTTGACAACCTGATTGTTTTCCTTTACAATAATTTCTTTCGGAGAAACTTCTTCACCAGAGATCTTTTCAGTTACTGTGGCAGATTCTTTCTTTGGTTCGGTTGTATGTTGATCGATCAATACAAACAATGCGCCGCTTGCTACTATCAGGGCTGAGGAGACCAGAACGGTTTTTGTCCAACGGTTGGTACCATTACTATTGCTCATTTCTTTTTGCATCCTGTTTTTAAGATGCACCAGTTCCCGGTCTATGATCAGTTCGTTGGTGAGCTTCTGCGCTTCAAGTACTTCCTGCATTTCCTGGTTGAGCAGGAGTCTTCCTTCAAAAGCCTGAAGTTCCTCCGGATGCATTTCCAGACGCAGATAGCGGTCTATCTCTTCGTATAGTTTGTATTCCGGGTTCATGATTGTTTCAGTAAATTGGCCATAGCTTTATTTTTCATTACCAGTTGTACCAGCTTTTGCTTACAGCGATAGTGATAGGTCTTCGCCACATTTTCACTGGAGTAGCCCATCAAGACGGCGATCTCGCGCATGCTCATGTTGTCGTAGAGAAAATGTTTCATCAATTTTTGGCATTCTTCTCCCACTTGCGATAGCAAGCCATTTACAGCTGTTCTTTTTTCTTCGGAAATAATATTGGTCAACAGATCTTCTTCTGGCTCAGCGAAATCTCTGTCTGGCATTTCCGTAGTACGGTTGATTCTTTTGACACGGTTGATCCATAGATTCTTTGAAATATGGCAGATATAGGCGGTAACGTTTAGAGGTTCTTGCAGGGTGTTTAATTTTACTTTCTTATAGAAAATGATCACCGCGTCCTGGAAAATATCTTTTGCCTCGTCTTCGTTGCCTTTATTTCCCTTAATGTAAGAACGGACCTTAGGGTAAACTTCTTTATACAAATAAGCCAATACCGGATCGTCGTTTCCCCTCTTCAGATCAGTTATTATTTTCTCATCAGTGTACATCGTTCATTCCCCCTTGTTGTAAAAAGACAACGGTTTCTAAAAAAAGTAAACAAAAACAGCTCTTTTTTAGAAAAAAAGTTTGTCAGACCAATTAATAATGGAATATTTATTTAATATATTATAATTATTCTAAAAAAGGCAATCCACGGCGCCCAAATTTAATGAGAATCTTCGTTGGTGTTATGTTATTTTTTACTTCACTTCCTGTTCTTGCACAAGTGCCAGGAGGTTTGCCTGCCCAGTTTATCCAATTTTTCAAAACTTATCAATTGAGCAATCCTGCTGCTGCGGGAAGAGACTCTTCGTTTGAGATCACTACAGGCAATCGTTCTTTGCTGGGAGCTTTTAGCGGAGTGAGAACTTCTTATGGCTATACGCAATTCCAACTCGGGCATGCGTCTGCCAATAAAGTGCGAAGTATGATGGGCCTCAATTTTATCAACGACCGTGAAGGCAATTACATCAGCAAGAATCGCGCTACCATGCTTTATTCTGTCCATATTCCGCTCAGTGCAAGGGCTGCGCTGAATGCAGGCGCCAGTGCGGGGTTTCTCAATTATTCCTACAAGGCTTCTGATATAGATGGAGGAGGTTCAGCTTTTGCACCTGATCTTGGTCTTGGATTATGGTTGCAGACGACAAAATTTAATCTCGGTTTTTCTGCCAATCAGCTGATCCCCGCCAGGCTTAAGCCTGCCAGCGAGACCTATATTTTAGCTCGTTATTATACGTTGAATATTGACAGAAGTTTTTTGCTTTCCCGTCATCTTTCTCTAAAGCCCGCTTGCGCAGTACGCGTGATCGATAAAAAGAATTACACAGGAGAAGCTGCCTTGCTGGCGCTGATCCAGCAAAATTTATTGGCTGGCGTCACTTATAAATATAAAAAAGGAGTTTCCATTTCTATCGGTGCAGAAAATATTCATTTTGGGCAAAATATTTTTAAACTTCTCTGCTCTTTTTATACGCCGCTTACAGGATTTGATTATTATAATCCTCAGTCCTTGGAAATTTCGTTAAGTTATATTCATCAGAGAAAGGAAAGGGAGAAAGTAGAAGAAGAGTAAGTGTAATTATTTTTTTGCAGACAGCTTTTTATAAATATTCTTTTCGATAGTTGCATTTGTATTAGTATATCTCAAGACTGTATAGGCATTGTCTTGCACCCGCCAGGCAATAAAAGCACAAATCTCTTTTTGAACGATCTTATTGAAAATAAAAGTGGAGAAATTGATGAAAGTAGAATAGCTTGCATTGAATATTTTCCGTAAAAGAAAAGGATAATAAAAGAAGCAATGAAGTATAATTTAATCCGCCACATTTGTAGATATATCCAACCTGGTTACTGTCAATATATTAAATTTATTTTTTAAGGACAGGTAGGGTAATATCTATAGAAACCGTTTAATGAATCAAAAACCTTAATCCAACAACATGAATCTACGCTACAAAGTAAAAGCATCCTCTCTGGTGTTCTTTATTCTATTGTTCCTGAATCAAGTCGCTTATTCCCAGTGCAATTTGAGACCAATTGATCTTCAGGAAAGAATTCAGCAATCTTCACTTATCCTAGAAGGAATGGTGGTCGATCAGCAATCACTCTGGGACGATCGTCATCACAATATATATACCATCTATACCGTAGATGTACTCAGCGTATTCAAAGGCCAACCGGCCGATACGCTTGTGCACATTGTCACTATAGGTGGTACAGTAGGACTCGACATGCACGTGGTGAGCCATCCGCTGGAATTAAATGCTGGTAAAACCGGAGTGTTTACACTCATTCCTACCAACGACCCTGTTTCTGCTTCTTATCCTTTATACGAAGCTTACGCAGGTCCACAGGGATTTATTAAATATGAAAAAGCAAGTCGTACAGCTACAGGAATATTTGATAAATACTCATCCATTGAAACGGATCTGTATGGAAAAATAAAAGCGCATACACATACGCACCACCGCAACAAATCCATTCCATGGAACAAAGTAAATGATCAGAGCTACTCGCCAAACGCTCACACACACGAAGATCACCAAGAGCTTCATATAGATATGAACAGCAGACTGATGGGCGATACGATGTCGGCTACGGTGAGTTCTCCTATTTCTGCTTCGGCTACGATCACCAGTTTTTCTCCTACTACGATTACTGCCGGAACATTCACACAGCTTACCATCAATGGTACAGGCTTCGGCGCTACACAAGGATCAAGTTATGTAGCTTTCCCAAATGCCGACAATGGAGGTTCTTCTTATATAACCCCAATCGCTTCACATTATATTTCCTGGTCGGATACCAAGATCGTAGTGGAAGTGCCTACCGCAGCAGGTACAGGTAAGATCAAAGTTTCTGATGGTACTAATACTGTTACAGCAGCTACCAACCTTACAGTTGATTATGCAATCCTGAATTTATCATATGCTCCATCCGGTACTACTTATGATTACCGGGCCAACCATGTAAATAGGAATACTACCGGAGGATATACATTTCAAATGTATACGGGTTTCGATGCAAATACATCGGCCAAAACAGATTTTCAAAACCTGGTTTACCAGTGGAGATGTGCCACTGGTATTAACTGGATCTTCGGAAGTACTACCACTAATAATACTACCTCCGGGGATGGTGAAAATGTGATTCGTTTCGATATCGGCTCAGAACTTTCGGCAGGTGTGCTTGGATTGGCTACCTCACGTTTCAAAGGCTGTATCATAGGATCAACAGCATACTGGTATGTAGACGAGGTAGACGTGCAAGTAGATGACGGAACAAATTTCTTTTACGGATCTACCGGTTCTCCTTCTATCAGCCAGTACGATTTCTATTCTGTAATGCTCCATGAAATGGGCCATGCACACCAGCTTGGACATATTATAGATAATACCAAAGTGATGAATTATTCACTTACCAATGGTACACAAAGAAGAACGATCTCAACCTCAGAATTGACAGGAGCTTCCTGGCAACTCTCTCAAAGTATTGCGGCAGGCACTACCTGTACGCAGACAGTACATGTGGATTATACTTGTACGCCTTCTGTTACATTGTCTACCGGTGCTTCCAGTATTAGTGAAACAAGTGGAAGCACTACCGTAACTGCTACTCTTTCCAAACGTTGTTTCTCCGATGTAACCGTTACATTAGGATTGACAGGAACCGCTACGACAACAACAGATTATACTTTGGCAACTTCCATTTTGATCCCTTCCGGAAGTTTGTCGGCCTCTATTACTTTATCATCAGTAAGCGATACCAAATATGAAGGAAATGAAACAGTGATCATTGATATTACAGGCCTCTCTGTTGGCTCGGAGAGTGGTACACAACAAGAGACAGTAACCATTACTGACGACGATACAGCACCAACAGTAACCTTGTCAACCGGTACGTCTTCGATCGTAGAGACTTCCGGCTCTACAACAGTTACCGCCACTGTCTCCGCAGTTTCCGGTTTGGCAACTACAGTAAACCTTTCTTTTGGCGGCACTGCTATCACTGCTACTGATTATACCCTTGGCACTTCAATCGTAATTCCTGCGGGAAGTACGAGTGCATCGATCACCCTTGCTTCTGTGAGTGATCTATTGTATGAAGGTAATGAAACGGTGATCATTGATATTAATACTGTCACCAACGGAACAGAATCTGGTGTACAACAACAAACTGTGACGATCACCGACGATGATACAGCACCGACTGTGACCTTGTCAACCGGTACGTCTTCAATTGCAGAGACTTCCGGCTCTACAACAGTTACGGCTACTGTTTCCGCAGTTTCCGGTTTGGCAACTACAGTAAATCTTTCTTTTGGCGGCACTGCTATCACTGCTACTGATTATACGCTTGCTACTTCAATCGTAATTCCTGCGGGAAGTACAAATGCCTCGATCGCCCTTGCTTCGGTTAGTGATCTATTGTATGAAGGCAATGAAACGGTGATCATTGATATTAATACTGTCACCAACGGAACAGAATCCGGCTCGCAACAAAAAACGGTAACGATCACCGACGATGATACAGCACCGACTGTGACCTTGTCAACAGGCACTTCTTCAGTTGCGGAGAATGGCGGTACTACTACCGTGACTGCCACACTCTCGGCGGTATCAGGCCTTGCTACAACTGTTAATTTAGCTTTCAGTGGAACGGCTACTGTTACTACAGATTACACACTCGCTACTTCTATCGTGGTCCCTGCCGGCAGTACTTTTGCTTCCATTACACTTACTTCTGTGATGGACGTCCTTATAGAAGGCGACGAAACCGTGATCATTGATATTAATACTATTACCAACGGAACGGAATCTGGTGTGCAACAGAAAACGGTAACCATCCTTGATAATCCACTGCCACAGGTTACACTGTCAGCAGGAGCCACCTCGATTGCTGAAACTTCAGGATCTACTACCATTACAGCTACTTTATCTGCAAGCTATGTGGCAGATGTAACGGTCAATCTTTCTTTCAGCGGCACCGCTACTGTGACGAGCGATTATACCCTTGGCACTTCAATCGTAATTCCTGCGGGAAGCACGAGTGCATCGATCACCCTTGCGTCGGTGAGTGATCTATTGTATGAAGGCAATGAAACGGTGATCATTGATATTAATACTGTCACCAACGGAACAGAATCTGGTGTACAACAAAAAACGGTAACGATCACCGACGACGATACAGCGCCAACAGTAACCTTGTCAACCGGTACTTCTTCGATTGCAGAGACTTCAGGCTCTACAACAGTTACAGCTACTGTTTCCGCGGTTTCCGGGTTGGCAACTACAGTAAATCTTTCTTTTGGCGGCACTGCTATCACTGCTACTGATTATACCTTAGCTACTTCAATCGTAATTCCTGCGGGAAGCACAAGTGCATCGATCACCCTTGCTTCGGTGAGTGATCTATTGTATGAAGGCAATGAAACGGTGATCATTGATATTAATACTGTCACCAACGGAACAGAATCTGGTGTACAACAACAAACTGTGACGATCACCGACGATGATACAGCACCAAGCGTAACCTTATCAACCGGTACGTCTTCGATCGCAGAAACTTCCGGCTCTACAACAGTTACGGCTACTGTCTCCGCAGTTTCCGGTTTGGCAACTACAGTAAACCTTTCTTTTGGCGGCACTGCTATCACTGCTACTGATTATACGCTTGCTACTTCAATCGTAATTCCTGCAGGAAGTACAAGTGCATCGATCACCCTTGCTTCGGTGAGTGATCTATTGTATGAAGGCAATGAAACCGTGATCATTGATATTAATACTGTCACCAACGGAACAGAATCCGGCACACAACAACAAACGGTAACGATCACCGACGACGATACAGCGCCAACAGTAACCTTATCAACCGGTACGTCTTCGATCGTAGAGACTTCCGGCTCTACAACAGTTACGGCTACTGTTTCCGCGGTTTCCGGGTTGGCTACTACAGTAAACCTTTCTTTCAGCGGCACTGCTATCACTACTACTGATTATACCCTTGGCACTCCAATCGTAATTCCTGCGGGAAGTACAAGTGCATCGATCACCCTTGCTTCGGTGAGTGATCTATTGTATGAAGGCAATGAAACGGTGATCATTGATATTAATACTGTTACCAACGGAACAGAATCCGGCACACAACAAAAAACAGTAACGATCACCGACGATGATACAGCACCAACAGTAACCTTGTCAACCGGTACTTCTTCAATTGCAGAGACTTCCGGCTCTACAACAGTTACGGCTACTATCTCCGCAGTTTCCGGTTTGGCAACTACAGTTAATCTTTCTTTCAGTGGTACTGCTATCACTACTACTGATTATACCCTTGGCACTTCAATCGTAATTCCTGCTGGAAGCACGAGTGCATCGATCACCCTTGCTTCGGTGAGTGATCTATTGTATGAAGGCAATGAAACGGTGATCATTGATATTAATACTATTACCAACGGAACAGAATCCGGCACACAACAACAAACGGTAACGATCACCGACGATGATTCTGCTCCATCGGTGATACTTGCAGCTACACCGGTTTCTATTGCTGAAAACGGAGGCACTTCTACCATCACCGCTACCTTGTCCGGTATCTCCGGACTGGATGCTACAATCGGTCTTTCTTATTCCGGTACAGCAACAGACGGCGCTGATTATACTAGTATAGCTCAGATTGTAGTACCGGCAGGTAGTACCTCAGCTTCAGTGATCATCACTTCTCTAGACGATCTGCTGGACGATGATAACGAAACGATCATAGTAGATGCCAATGCGACCAGTAATGTGGTTGAAAACACCGCACAGCAAGTGACGATCACCATCATCGACGATGAGAACCCTGAGATCAATGTAAAAGTGTCTATACAATCGATCGCAAATAATGGAACATTTGATTATGGAAATATAACCGTAGGAAATAATTCTGTTGCGACCTTCACAATAGAAAACCTTGGTACAGGTCAGTTGAACCTCACAGGTACAAACTTGGTAGCGCTTACCGGAACGAACGCTTCCGATTACACCCTGGACTTTTCTTCACTTAGTGCTTCCATTGCGCCAGGAGCGAACTCTACTTTCACGCTTACTTTCCTTTCAGATTGCGGCGCTGATAGACTAGCTCAGATTACCATTGGAAACAATGATTCGGACGAAGGTACTTATGTAGTAAATATTTCTGCTTCACCTGTAGAAACCGTAGCTCCTGTAGCCGACGTGACCACCCTTGCAGACATCACTTCGCAATGTGCCGTTACGCTCACCGCACCTACAGCTACCGACAACTGCAGCGGCGCGATCACTGCCACTACTTCGGATCCTGTTACGTATAGCCAGGTAGGTACCTACACCGTTACCTGGACTTATACCGATCAATCAGGAAATACCTCTTCACAGCAACAACAAGTGATCATCCAGGCAGATGTAACGGCGCCACAGATCAGCTGTCCAGCCGATGTAGTAAGCAATACACAGACCGTGACCTACACGATGCCTACCGCTACCGATAATTGTTCTACGCCTTCGCTTAGTCTGGCAGCAGGCTTGGCAAGCGGCTCTGTGTTCCCTCATGGAAATACAACCGTGACCTACACCGCTACCGACCTTGCAGGGAATACAACCAGCTGCAGCTTCACCGTTACCGTAAATCAAACTGCAACGGCTACCGTAGACGCCACCGAAGCGAGCTTCCGTATGTATCCAAACCCAAGCACCGATTATGTAGTAATGGAAAACATTCCTTATTCAGAAGCGATGAATGTGTACGACAACAGAGGAATCCTGATGATGAGCAAAACTAATGTAGAAGGAAAAGAAACCATCAGTCTCACCGGCTGGACACAGGGAGTGTACATGGTGCAACTAATCTCAGGCAATAAAGTGAGCACCCACAAACTGGAAGTAATAAAATAGTTGATTCAAATATAAGGTTAAACAAAGGGGAAGCTGTAGCAGGCTTCCCTTTTTTATTTTTCAATGTTGTGACTAGTGATTTGTAAATTATTTAGGCGAATATGTGCTGGCGCAAGTCTGTGACTTGTGCCCACTATCCAGTAGCCCTCCGGGCGGTCTTGCGAAGCACAATACCACCAAAATCCATATTTGTAAATATTGATTTTATATTTACCTACGCTGGCGCAAGTCTGTAACTTGTGCCTACTATTCTGTAGCCCTCCGGGCGGTCTAGCGAAGTACAATACTACCAAAACCTATATTTGTAAATATTGATTTTATATTTACCTACGTTGGCGCAAGTCTGTGACTTGTGCCGACTATCCTGTAGCCCTCCGGGCGATCTAGCGAAGCACAATACTACCAAAACCTATATTTGTAAATATTGATTTTATATTTACCTACGCTGGCGCAAGTCTGTGACTTGTGCCCACTATTCTGTAGCCCTCCGGGCGGTCTAGCGAAGCACAATGCCACCAAAACCCATATTTATAAATATGGGTTTTATATTTACCTACGCTGGCGCAAGTCTGTGACTTGTGCCCACTATTCTGTAGCCCTCCGGGCGGTCTAGCGAAGTACAATGCCACCAAAATCCATATTTGTAAATATTGATTTTATATTTATTTTTGATCTCACTTTTTATTTTTTTTATCATGTCTACAAAATATAAATTTTATCCAGGAGGTACTTTTTATGTTACCCTTACGGTAGTTGGTTGGATAGATGTATTCACCAGAAAAGAATATGCAATTGAATTATTAACTAATCTGAATTATTGTATCGATAATAAAGGGTTAGAAGTATTTTGCTATTGTTTAATGCCAAGTCATCTTCATATGATATGCAGAGCAGGAGAAGATGATGATTTGGGACAATTGTTAGGAGACTATAAAAGCTTCACGGCAAAAAAGCTCTATAAGATGATAGAAGAAAACCATGAAGAAAGCCGTAAGGAATGGATGCTGCACTTATTTAAGTATTACGCTAAATTCAATTCAAACAATACAAACTTTCAATTCTGGATCCAGGACAATCAACCTAAAGACTGTTTTAGTGTAGAATTTATAAATCAGAAAAGAGATTATATTCATATGAATCCAGTAGCAGCAGGTTTGAGTTTAACGGAAGAGAATTATCCTTATAGCAGTGCAAACCCATTTGGAATTGTTAAGTTGACAGACATGGGATAGTTATTAATGTTAGGCTTCGCAAGACCGCCCGGAGGGCTACTGGATAGTGGGCACAAGTCACAGACTTGCGCCAGCAGGGGCACCGATTATGTAGTAATGGAAAACATTCCTTATTCAGAAGCGATGAATGTGTACGACAACAGAGGAATCCTGATGATGAGCAA